>JAEEGK010000233.1_pt1 | contig 138136 bp, 119 predicted proteins | sample 8958771 | NCBI WGS metagenome assembly JAEEGK01 (sample SAMN16246547, study PRJNA631951) | gut metagenome | biome: gut microbiome; feature: rumen; material: SC-attached | host: Bos | place: Iran: Karaj | collected 2018-10 | reverse complement strand
TTAAGCGGGGTTGACTTAACCCCGCTCTTTTCAAATGCAGCAGTAAATTACGAAACAGCTACATTTTATGTAATAGATGTAGCTGTCCAGTATGACTCAAGTAATTCGGGGATGAAATCGGATATCTCGGTTTCATATACCCTTCCTTCAAATTACGAGCCATTAAGAGGTGCGAGAAACATTCAAATAAAGGATAGGGCTGCACTCTATGACTTCGATTCTCCTCAGCATGGTATGGAGATGAAGGATAATGAGTATATCTTAAAGAGTACAGATTGGTCAAATTCTTTGTTTAAGGATTTATATGAGCCATTTATTTCTTCTCGTTTATCCTTCACGCAGCAGATTCAGCTTTCAGGCACTACATTTTCATATAAGTATAGTGCCTCTAAAGCCTATGCGGCATATAGTGGTATGGATGCAAACAGACTAGAAGTGTACTCTATCTTAAGAAGGCCAAATGGAGTACAGACGCTCAAGAATACGCTCTTTAACCATGATGGCCAGATACGCCTCTTAGGTGACGAAACTACTTATGCAAGAGATTATAGGGAGAACTATGATACTATCAAGGATGCTATAGATAACTACAATAAGCCTGCCTATGCAGACAAGAAGATCTATATCACCTTCCAGCCCACCATCTTTAGCTTCACTTGCGAGGTTCCAAGAGAATACTCAAATGGTACGTTAAAAGCAGCTTTAAATGCGCCTTCTTCTGTGAAGGTTAACAAAGCATTTGCAGTAGCTGATGCAACCACTTTATCTGACGATTTAAGATACGAAAGAGGAGTGCTGGAGCGAAAAATAGGCGCAGGATCCTTCGAAACCATCGCTACCTGGAACGGCCCTGCTTCCCGCGGAGTTAATTCCGGAGAAAGCAAGGATGAGAATATATCCGAAGGCGGGACAGTTACTTATCGCTTAACCGTAACGGCAGATTCCGGCCAGACTGACACTTGCGAAAAAACAGTACGAATTGAGACAACCGGCGATGCTACGCTTGATCTTGACTGGAGCCTTCCTTCTTCGGTGTACGAAGGACACCCTGCTCTTGCGGAGGACCGAAGCGAGTTTACGGAGGAAGACCTTGAAACGGGCAGAACCAACTACTATACCATATACGAGGCAGGAAGCCACTCCTTCAGAGTAAATCCAAACAGCAACTACACTCAGACAAGAATTGACAGAGCGGATACGGAGTTTCGCTTTTCCGTGCCGGGAACTTATGATGTAACAATTAACGAGAGCTTTAGGAGTCTCCACGATTCGGACACAAAGAGTATCGACGTGCTTAGGACTCCGGCAATTAGCCACAACTTAGGAGGCTACCAAAAGCAGAACAGAAAAGAGATAATAACCGCAGACATTGCCATTAACCCAAACTACCCGCTTGATACATGGTGGGTACGCATTAAAGACAAGGCGACCGGCGAAGAAACCATTCTCGAAGAAGGGCATCTGTCCGGCGAGACTGCAAACATAAAGACAAGAGCCGCAACCTTTACAACCGATGTAAACGGCTGCTACTCACATATCCGAATTGAGTTTCTCACAAAGAATCCGTCATACAATGCAGCTCTCGGAAAGGGAAGCGGCACAAACGCCGACGGGACAGAGCCTTACACCTACGAAATCTATGCAAGGGACATTCGAGGCAACACCGACCGAGTAAGCAGAGATTTTAACGTGGCTCCCGACATTCCGCCTGTTGCCGCAATTGAGACTGAAGACAGCTTCATTCGCGAAAGAGGCACAAACTATGCAAGCCTTAGTGTGAAGGATATGTCGTCTACCGACGGAGACAGCCTTGAGAGATCCTGGAGCTATGCTGCAGCCGATCCGAAGACTGAGGTGTTTGGGGCTTACACAGAGATTACAAGCGGCAGCATTGGGTATGTGGACTCTTCCTTTGGCTCGGGCCAGAACATTGCCTTTGCAAAAGAGGGAGTGGGGAGAGTAAATGTAAAGCTTGTAGTAAAGGATAAGATTCCGGCAAATGAAACCCTTGCGGAGTTTCTTGCGCCTTCCGATTATCTGTCATCCACTTCCATAGCCGCCACCACTGTAGTAAACATTGCGCCTACAGTGTCCTTGGAGCCTATAGAGGCGGTAAGCGGAGAAACCTATGTATATAAAGGTCAGCAGGCGGATGGGGCTTTGTTCAGCTCGGTTCTGGAAGACATAAAGAGCCTGAAAAATGAGCTTCTTTCAGACGCTGTCTTTATGGATGTAAAAGAGCTAAGCGGTGAAATTGTCTCCGGGATAGCCGAGAGAAACGGCGCGTTACTTCCAGCAGGTGCAGAAATGCTGCACCTTGACTATGGCGATGGAAGAGCTACAGCCCCAAACGAATGGTACAAGACAAGCACCGGATGTTGGGATGCCGCTTACTTTGCAGGCGATGAAGATTCTTTCTATGTGATGAATCCGAATTGGTACGTTTCGGTTAATGAAACAAGAAGCTCATATGCATATTACGGAGTGACATTTCCCTTTACTGTTACGGCGTATGATCTAAAAAGCGGTAGCGTAAAATGGAATACTGCCGTTACGCAGGAAATGTGGGGCGAGAGCAGCATATATTCTTCAGGGCCTGTTCCGTATTTTGAAAGTGACTATCTGTTTTTGCGTACAAGTGATAGCACGCTTTTGTTTCAAAAATCAAATGGAGCGTATATAACCTCCATCCCTTTTGTGATGGGCGATTATGCCTGGCAAAGGGGTGCTTTTGTATATACATACAGAGCGGACGGCATATATTCAATAAGCCTCGAAAGGGGGAGTGTGCGCTGCATATATAGCGGAAAGCTACTTAATAATCCAAAGGTGCTTGGCGACAGTCTCTGCTTTTTGGATGCGAGAGACAAATTAAAGCTGGTGAAATTGGATTTTGCAAATGAAAGCATAAAGCAGCAGGTTTTTGCGGGAGACTTAGATGCATCAAAGGTTTACTGCGCCGGCATGGATATAGATGGTAAGGTGCTGGTATATGACGATAACTGTCTGTATGTTTACGCGGACGTAGCAAACGCCCCTATTTTCACATCTCCTGTGATTGGAATTGCAATGCAGCCCGGCTTTGTTCCTTTTGCAGTCAAAAACGCAAAAGACAAGATAGAGTATGTGGGCTATGGCTACAGCAGCGGCAGTCAGACAGAGCCATATAATGTTTGCGCTATATTCTATATATCAACCGGGCAAGAGTTAAGGGATGCTGATAGCTCAACAATACACGGCGATGTGTATGTGGTAGAAAGCGGCTTTGGGCTGAACTTTTTTAGGTTCCTTGGAGCATGGGACTATGGCGGAGGTAATATAGTAATTAATACGGGGATGGCGCCATATAAAATGCATGATGCCAGAAAAGAGTGGGGCTTTAGCATTCGAAGGCCGCTTGCTTGTACAGCGCATTTTAATATGGGAGCCGGAACTGTATGGAAAGAAAGTGTCTCGACAGATGCCTTCCGTAACGGAAATACGGAAATAGCAGGGCGTAACATGGGGACATATTATGTCGGTGTGAACGCAGATGCTTTTTCGCCTTCAGACACAGACAATCAAAGAACGGTTTATGTCCGTGCGCTTCCAAGGGAAGAGGCTTCTGTTTCTGAAATAGAGGTTGCAAAAAAGGTAAGGGGAAAGGGGCCTGCCGAGCTTGGTAAGGCGCTCTTTGTGAGCCTGGGCGACTTAGGAATGGCTGCAAGGGAAAAGCTTTCTAATCTGGGCTACAGCATACTTGAGGGCGCAGAGGGCATAAAAGACAGGGTTAAAGGCTTTTTCAAAAGTAAAACCGAATCTGTTAATGCCCTGCTGGTCACAAAAACCGGCACGGCCGCAAGCAGCCTCATGCGAAATGTAACCCTCGATTATGGCAGGGAATATTATTATGAGTATGGCATTTTCGAAACCGGAAATGATGGAAATGGTGGAAATGCGGGTGCATTATCGGTTAAAGAAAACATATCCTGCCTCAAGGCTTCAGGCAGCCATCAGTATTTGGATGAGGAAAACGGGTATGTGGTAACCGATATGATCTGCGATGATTACCGGGGAGAAACTGCGAATACATTTTTTGCATATTCGGGAGGCACTCTAAAGCCCGGCAAATGGGCATTTGCGGAAGAACCATATACTGTGGGAAGTAATCCCGGCTCCTGCAGCGGCTCTGTAAGCTTCACAATTCCTGAAGGGAAGGAAGCTGTCTTAATGGTGGATTACGAGTTTATTAGGTGGCATCGCTATGGCTGGCATGTGATAAGTGCAAGCCTTGACGGGGCATACTGGAATAGAAGTAATGAGCCATATTCGCGAAACGGAGTTACAATTAATGCGGCCGTGCACGATGAGTATGAGGGGACATTTGCTTCGGGCAGAACTCTTTCGGCGGGGACGCATACCTTTTCAATGACGGGCTTCGGAGCATTTCCGCTATTCAAGAAAGTATCCTTGTATTTTGTAGAGCCAAAGGCCTCGTTGCAGGGGAGAAATATGTCCGGCGAGTTAAGTCTTCTTGAAAGAGAAAGTGGCGTAAGCGGGAGCTTTAAAACGGACTACTCCGTAATTAACTACGCAAGGCAAAGCGGACGGGTGATTGAGGTAACAAACTCAGCTACCGGTTTTGGGGAAGGCATCACTAATTATTTTAATATTTACGATAATGGAACGAGGTCCTGGTCTGACGGCCCCAAAAAAGACAAAACCTACTACGTAGCCCACAACTGGACGCTTTCATTAAAGCCTGAATATGATGCGGAGCTTCTCGGCTTTACAGGCTCCTACAACAATAATTATATAACTACCAACAACACAAAAGTAGACGACAGAACCTGGAATATAGATAGGTTTGCAACCGGAGGTTCCTCAGCCAATGCAAGTTACAGGCTTAATCAGGCACCATATCCGGCAATTAGCTTCACTATGGCTATCACAAATGCGGGGCAGAAAAACACAAAGCTTACGGAAGGCAAGTATTTTGAAAAAGAAGGATATTTGCAGGTCGAAAACCGCACTTTTGACGGAAGCGTAACCCTGACTCTTTCATCCTCTGCATCCTCCTGGTACCTTACAAAGTTTTCCCTCTACTACAAGGAAAACGGCAAAAAGGTTTATGTCATAAACGAAGAGCAGATAGGAGAAAGAGACCTTTCGGACTGGGCGGTGACAGGAGGCATAAAGATCTTTGCAAGCTATAATACCGAAAAGACTGCTGACGAAAACGCTCCGCTTGTTTACAGGAAGGGCGAAAACGTTCTCCAGAAGGTAAACTACTCCGACTACGAATCCGATCCGTCAAAGACAGGATACTGGATCTATGCGCACGAGCCGTACAACGACGGGCCTCACGCAAAAGCAGGAATCGAGCTTGACGAGCTGGGGAGAGTAGTGCGAATAGCGGGAGAAGCTGTGGAGCCTACTGCTTACACGATAGATGCTGCGGCGAGGAGAATTGCTGCGGCGGGCGGGCAGTACTTACTAGGAAGCCAGATAAACAAGTTCTACGAGGACGGCAAGTACATCGCGCTTTACTTCGCATACGACGACACCTCGCGCGGGATAAGCCCGGGCGGAAATCCGAACTACGACAAGGCTTCGAACATCGCACAGATTCCTTTCTACATCCTGGGCGAAGCTGCAAGCGCGCCTTGGATTGAGAGCATTTCGACAAGCCCCGCTGCACCGAAGGAAGAAGACTCTACGAGGATTCTCATAAGGGTGGACGACAACGAAAAAGACACCCTCTCGCTTACCACAGAAGTCTATCGCGACCGCGAGCTGATTATGACCAATCGCAAGAGGAACATCACGGCATCCGGCGGCGTGTATCCGGTTCAGACAACTTCCGCCTTCACAGCAGAGGAGGGCAGCTATGAGGTTGTCTGCACTGCAAGGGACAATACCGGAGTGGGTGTGGGTGTCTATCGCTTTAAGGTGGGGACCGGAGCCAAAATAGAGGGGATGGTCGCGCATACGGAGAAGTGGGAGAGCAACAGAAAGGCTTACAACATGGCGAAGTTCGGTGAAGAGGGGAACTTTATCGCGCCTCTCGCCTCTTATGCGGCGGAGAAGAATCCGCGAAAGCGCGGAGTGAACGTTTTCTGGGCGGGTGAAGCATTCTGTCTGACGGCTGAGGCTTTCGGTAAGGCACAGTCCGTCACTTGCACGATGTATGTCGATGAGAGACCGGCTGCGGGCAGAACTCGAGCCCGCGCAGCAGAGGACTATACCGTGCTGCTGCGAAACACCGGCAGGAAGACAGCGGATGGCGAGGCTGTGTATGAGGGGCGGCTCGAAGACAGAGCCTTCCGCTTGCTCGGGCAGACTGCGCCTGAAGAGGTGAGGTTTGTGTTCACGGCTTTGTATGCGGGCGGTCGCACAAAGGAGTGCGAGGCGCGTGCTATTGTCGACAACACTCGCCCGTACGAGCTGATGCACAGGATCTATTAATTTGGAGACGCGTGCGAGAGGCGCGAGGCGCGCAAGATGCGAGAAGCGCGCCGGATGCCAGACGCGCTGGAAGCGAGACGCGCCGGATGCCAGACGCGCTGGAAGCGAGACGCGCCGGATGCCAGACGCGCTGGATGCGCCGGAAAAATTGAATGGTTGCCTCCATTTGCGAATTTTGCACTTGGAGTCAACCATAATTTCCTGTTTCGTTGAATTTGATTCTATTTTTGGCAATACTAACCAAGGTTTGCTAGCTCAATATTACTTTTCTGGCTTATATTGGCAAAAAATCGAGCACTTTTGCAGAAAACCTCGCAAAATGGTTGCCTCCATTTGCGAATTTTGCATTTGGAGTCAACCGCAGCACTTTTTGCGCGCCGAACGGCCGGGCGACTATTTGTGGTTTTTGCATTTGGAGTCAACTGCAGCGCTTTTTGGTGGCTGGTGGCCGGTTGCCGGTTGCCGGTTGCCGGTGGCTTACCCCCTCAGATATTCTTTGAACCGCCTTACTGCGAGGGGTGCGGTCGCAGAATCGCGTAAAACAAAGCAGATATCACGAGTTGCGGGGACGTCGAGCTCCTTGGTGATAATCCGGTAAGGGTTTCGCTTTAATATCAGCTCGGGCAGAACGCTGATGCCCAGGCCGCTTTCGACCATGGACATGATTGCATAGTCGTCGAGTGTGGTGAAGCGGATGTCGGGGTGCAGGTCGTGTGCGTCCAAAAGCTCTGAAACCTCTGAGGTTTTGCCCTGCTTGAGCAGCATAAACGGTTCTTCGCAGAGGGCTTTTATGGGGAAAAGGGGGAGGCTTTCCAGTGGATGGCCTTCCGGCAAGACTGCCAGCAGCCGATCCTCTGCCAAGGATATGCACTCGAGCCCCGAAGCCATTGTGCGGGGCAGGAACCCGCAATCGACGCGGCCTTCTTCGAGCCAGCCGTTGATTTCCGTGTAGTCGCCTATCAGAATTTCGTAGTCGATGTTTGGATAGTCTGCCTGAAATCGCCTGATTATATTTGGCAGCCAGTGTGTTGCGACTGATGAAAAGGTACCGATTCGGATGATGCCGGCGTTAAGTCCGTTCAGCTCGTCGACGGTGGTCTGTAGAAGGTTGTATTCTTCGAGAACTTTTTTGGCAAGCGGTAGCAGCTTTTGCCCGTCAGCTGTCAGCCTGATTCCGCCGCGGTCACGCTCGAGGAGCGTTAGACCCCATTCCTTTTCAAGCTCGGCGACCATTTTGCTGATGCCGGACTGGGAGTAATTCATGGACTCGGCGGCCTTTGTGAAGCTGCCGAATTCAACTGTTTTAACAAATGCCTGATATTTTTTCATTGGATTTCATTGCTCCGTTTTTTACATTACAAATACATTACTAAATGTCATACTAAAGATGTGAAATATTCTTTTTCGTTCTACAAACATTATGCTACACTAATTTAAGGAATACAACCTAAATCTTTATAATTCATTTCGATATATTTCAATATAACTCAATACAACTCGATATAAGATATAATACGTATCTTAATATCTAAAAAAGACATGGGAGTCGATCACACAGATCATGCAAATCATTGGAAATAACGCGCTAAAGAGCAAGACAAAGCTTGACACAGGCTTACATAATCATGATGAGGCGGCAAGCGCCGCGGAGATTGTCACCGAAAGCGCAGATGGCGCAAAGTCTGCCGGCCTAAAGAAAGCTGTCAGCCTTGAAACCTTTGTATTTCTTGTGCTGTTTTTCGCATTCTTTTCCTATTTGGGCATGCGGATGGGCGTTGCGAACATGCTGAATACCATGATGAATACGGGCTATCAGCTGTTGCTGAACACTGTATTTTACATAATGGCGATAGCTGTTCTGACCGGCGCGGTTGCGGGACTCTTTTCGGAGTTTGGAGTTATTTCCCTGATCAACAAGCTGCTCTCTCCGCTGATTCGTCCGATTTACGGACTGCCGGGCGCAGCAACCCTCGGAATACTTGCGACTTATCTTTCGGATAATCCCGCAATCCTGACACTGGCCGAGGACAAAAATTTTCGCAGATATTTCAAGAAATACCAATTGCCGGCGCTTACCAACATAGGTACAGCATTCGGCATGGGACTTATTATTACAACTTTTATCATCGGCCTCGGCGCAATCACCGGCAGCGGTGAAAACTACGTCAAGGCAGCGCTTGTAGGTAATATCGGCGCGATAGTGGGAAGCATCGTTTCCACCCGTCTCATGCTCTTAAAAACAAAGCATCTCTATGGGACCGAAGCTCTCGCGATTGACGACCTGCAGGGCAAACAGTCGGGCGAGGAGATTCCGGAAGGAATGCGCGCAGTTCGCAGCGGTAATGTAGGGGGTCGTTTCATCGAGTCTATGCTCGAAGGCGGAAAAAACGGCGTAAGCATGGGGCTTGCCATAGTGCCCGGAGTGCTGATTATATGCACTGCAGTACTTATGCTCACAAACGGCCCAAGTGCGCAAGGGAGCTATACCGGTGCGGCGTACGAGGGGGTTGCGCTCCTTCCGTTCCTCGCAGACAAAATTGATTTCATTCTGAATCCTCTGTTCGGCTTTTCGTCGGCAGAAGCGATAGCTGTTCCAATCACGGCTCTCGGTGCTGCCGGTGCAGCTATAGGGCTGATTCCGGGGCTTATCACATCGGGCTTTGCCGGTGGGAACGATGTAGCAGTGTTTACGGCTATATGCATGTGCTGGTCGGGCTATCTCAGCACGCATGTCGCAATGATGGACAGCCTTCACTATCGGGAGCTGACAGGACATGCGATTCTCAGCCATACGATAGGAGGCCTCTGCGCAGGCGTCGCCGCGCACTATATTTTCATACTTTTGTAAACCAAAGGCTAATTTGGGGACTGTCCCCGAATTAGCCTTTTTTGAGAGCTCAAAGTCTTAAAAGAAGTTTGCATTTTCAAGCAATTTAGATTAAAATTGACTATGTATAGACCATACAGAAAAAAGGCCAATTGGAGGGCAGAAATTATGAAAAGAGTTTCCGTATTAATCAGTATTATTATGGTGCTGGTAATGTCGCTGGGGAGCTTTGCTTTCGCGGCAACTACATCGTTCAGCGATGTAAGCAGCTCGTTTTGGGCTAATAATTACATAAAGACAGTGGCGGAAAAGGGCGCCATCAACGGTTATCCGGACGGCACCTTCGGACCGCAGAAAACTATCACCGTTGCAGAGTTTGTAAAGGTAGTGGTTCAGCTGGCTAACGGTGGACAGACCGTAGCGGCAACAGGCAGGCACTGGGCAAGCGGCTATATGGACAAGGCCGCAGAGCTTTGTATCACTCGCGACACAACAAAGGACAAGGCGATTTTCACCGCAAAGGATTACGACCGCGCCATCACCAGAGACGAAATGGCAAAGGTTGCGGTTTTCGCTGAAGGTGCAGCTTATTACTACACTGAAGGCATTCTCGCAAAGATGGAGCAGACCGCAGCATATGTGAACTTCTCCGACATAGCAAAGTGTAGCCCGCAGGTAAAGCTGGCATGCGAATCCGGACTCATCACCGGCTACAACGACGGCACATACAAGCCGGGCGGCACAGTTACCAGAGCGGAAGCAAGCGCAGTTCTCGCCCGCATGATCGTCGAATCGCTCAGAGTTTACCCTGAGGCACCGATTATCGACCCTGCGGCACCTGTAAAGCAGCAGGCTTACGGCAGCAAGTATTACAATGTAATCAAGCAGTATGCAACAGGCACGGTTTACTATTACCTTTGCTCCGACCCTGCATATTTCTCAGCCTCAAAGGGTGATTCCTGGGCCGGCGGGCATTCAATTCAGGCAATAAACTCTTATCAGATTTATGCAATTTATAACGATAAAACCGTTGTTCAAGGAAATGCATCATACAGCAATACCAGAACAGTTAATATTGCAGAATTGAAACCTACGGATACGGTAATAAGTTCAAATGCGGCTTTGGGAACCGCAGTTATCAAAACATCTAAAATCGACAATAGAGAACACACTATAACCTTCAACGGTGGAGATGCAGGCAAAGTTGATTATTATATGTTCATGAAGTGGGGAACGACCACTTATGATGTATATATTCTCGAAGCAGAGAACCTCAAATAGAAAAAATACTCGTATATCGTAAATAAACTATGAATGTTGAAAGAAAGGGAGAGTCAATGGAAACATACGGAATTGAAAAATATGGGATTATCGCACCAAAGGCGGTTTATCGCAACTTAAACCCTGCGCAGCTGACAGAAGCGGCGCTCCGCAGAGGCGAGGGCTTGCTTTGCGAAAACGGCGCACTGGTCGTAACTACAGGCAAATACACCGGCAGATCACCTGAAGACAAGTTCATCGTAGATACACCGGCAGTTCACGACGAAATCGCATGGGGCAAGGTCAACAAGCCTATCACCAGAGAAAAATTTGACTCCATACGTCACAAGCTCTGCGCTTATCTGCAGAACAGAGAAATCTTCGTGTTCGACGGCTTTGCGGGCGCTGACAAAAAATACACTCAGAAGTTCAGAGTAATCAATGAGCTCGCAAGCCAGAACATGTTCATCCACCAGCTTCTGATCAGACCTACAGCAGAAGAGCTCGCAAACTACGGCGAGCCTGACTACACAATCCTCTGCGCACCGGGCTTTAAGTGCGACCCTGAGCTCGAGGGCATCCACTCCGAAGCTGCAATCATGATCGACTACGAAGCACACCTGATCGTAATCGCAGGCTCCGCTTACGCGGGCGAAATCAAGAAGAGCGTCTTCTCCACAATGAACTACGTCATGACAAAGAAGAACGTTCTGCCTATGCACTGCTCCGCAAACATGGATCCGGAAACAAACGAGACAGCCATCTTCTTTGGTCTCTCCGGCACAGGCAAGACAACTCTCTCCGCAGATCCTGCGCGCAAGCTCATCGGCGACGACGAGCACGGCTGGTCACCGGACGGCGTATTCAATTTCGAAGGCGGCTGCTATGCAAAGTGCATCAACCTCTCCGCGGAGAACGAGCCAGACATTTACAACGCAATTAAATTCGGTTCACTGGTAGAAAACGTTATCATGGACCCTGAAACAAGGAAACTCGATTTTGCCGACAACAGCCTCACAGAGAACACTCGTGTCGGCTACCCTGTTCATTATATAAACAACGCCCAGATTCCGGGCGTGGGCGGCGTGCCAAAGGTAGTGGTATTCCTTACTGCAGACGCTTTTGGCGTACTTCCGCCAATCTCCAGACTCGACAAGAACGCTGCAATGTACCACTTCGTAACAGGCTTCACCAGCAAGCTTGCCGGCACAGAGCGCGGCGTTACGGAGCCGCAGCCTACCTTCTCGACACTGTTCGGCGAGCCGTTCATGCCGATGGATCCGGGCGTTTACGCAAAGATGCTTGGCGAAAAGCTCGACAAGTACGGCACAAAGGTTTACATGGTAAACACCGGCTGGGCAGGCGGCAGTGCAGCTGACGGCGCAAAGAGAATGAAGCTCTCCTACACCAGAGCAATGGTTACGGCCGCATTAAACGGTGATTTTGACAAGGTTGAGTTCAAGCATCACGACGTATTTAATGTGGACTACCCAACCAGCTGCCCGAACGTTCCGGATGAAATGCTCGACGCTCGCGGAATGTGGGCAGACAAGGCTGCATACGATGAGCAGGCAAACAAGCTTGCAAAGATGTACCAGGAAAACTTTGCAAAGAAGTATCCAAACATGGACAAGGCAATCGTAGAAGCAGGCCCAAAGGCAAAATAAGAAAGGATAGAAATAATGAAGCTCAAAGATATAACCGCCACCGTTAAATATGTCGGTGTCAACGATTACGACATCGACCTGTTTGAGGGCCAGTTTGATGTGCCCGCCGGCATGTGCTACAACTCTTACGTAATCTTAGGCGAAAAGACCGCTGTAATGGACAGCGTCGACGGCCATTTCACAGAGGAGTGGCTCGGCAATATCCGCGAAGCCCTCGGCGGCCGCACACCGGACTACCTCGTGGTTCAGCACATGGAGCCCGACCATTCCGGCAGCATCGCCGACTTCATGGAAGCGTTCCCAAAGGCAACAATCGTTTCCTCGGCAAAGTCCTTCCCGATGATGAAGGGCTTCTTTGGCACAGACTTCGCAGGTCGTAGCCTCACTGTGGCAGAGGGCGACAAGCTGGAGCTCGGCGGGCATACCTTGCAGTTCATCGGCGCACCTATGGTTCACTGGCCGGAGGTGCTGATGACTTACGACATAGAGGACAAGCTTCTCTTCTCGGCCGACGGCTTTGGCAAGTTCGGAGCGATGGATGCTGACGAAGAGTGGACTGACGAAGCCCGCCGCTACTATATCGGCATCGTGGCGAAGTTCGGCGCACAGGTGCAGGCAGTGCTCAAGAAAGCTGCCGGCCTCGACATCGCGCAGATTTGCCCGCTTCACGGCCCTGTGCTTAGCGAGAATTTGGGATACTATCTGGATCTTTATGATAAATGGTCGTCCTTCTCGGTGGAGCAGGAGGGCATAGTTATAGCTTACACATCGGTTTACGGCAACACCCGCCATGCGGCGGAGATTCTCGCAGAAAAGCTCGAGGGCAAGGGCTGCCCGAAGGTTGCGGTTTACGACCTTGCGCGTGACGATATGTCTGCGGCTGTTGCGGATGCATTCCTCTTTGGAAAAGTGGTCCTTGCGACGACCACCTATAACGGCGACATGTTCCCTACGATGAAGGACTACATAAATCATCTGCTTGACAGGTCGTTCCAAAGTCGCACCGTTGCGCTAATCGAAAACGGCGCATGGGGTCCTGTTGCGGCCAAAAAGATGCAGGCAATGCTCGAGGGCTGCAAGGGCATCACCTTCGCAGAGAACGTCGTTACGATAAAGGGCGCGCTAAATGCAGAATCCGAGGCAAAGCTCGACGCTCTGACAGCGGAGCTGCTATAAGGCTAATCTGGGGACAGGCACCAAATTGGAAAAAAGGCGAATTTGGTGCCTGTCCCCAAATTGGAAAAAAGGGAAATTTAGGGACAGGTTGAAGGGCAATCCGTCCCTAAAATGTTTATTGCAAATAAACGATGAATTAGTAACAGAAAGGGCTACAGACATTATGAGTAAAATAAAGAGATTAATTGGAACAGTGCTGATTGCGGCAATGATTTGCCTTATGGCGGTGCCTGCCGGCCTGCCGGGCGATGTATATGCGGCATCTTTAAGTAGCGATTTCGAGGACGAGCTTTTGGCAGCCTACGGCGCCTGGGACTCATCGATAGACATTACCTCGTACGGAATAAAGGTTGACGAAATCAGCTCTGTGCTAAACGAGTTTTGGCACAAGCACCCGGAGGAGTTCCATGTGAACAGAGCCTACAGCTGCTCGTACAATCCGGCAAGCAGGGTGGTAACGAAGCTGACTCTTTCTTACTGCGATGCTTTCTCCAAGACAGGCATGCGCGAATATAACCGCGCCTATGCGACTGCGGTGAAGGACGCTCTTTCGCAGGTTAAAAGCGGCATGAGGGATATGGAAAAGGCGCTCGTTCTCCACGACTACCTCGCGCTTAACTGCGTTTACGATCAGGCAAACTATGCGGCAAATACCGTGCCTGCCGTAGACTACACAGCTTACGGTGCGCTTGTTGATCATCTGGCGGTCTGCCAGGGATATGCGCTTGCCTATCAGGATCTGTGCAACCGCGCAGGCCTCGAGTGCATCTTCGTCGACAGCGATTCAATTGCGCACGCCTGGAATGAGGTAAAGATTGACGGCGTCTGGTACCATGTTGATGTTACCTGGGACGATCCGGTTCCCGACATGATCGGCCGCGTAAACCACGATAACTTCCTGCGCTCCGACAGCGGCATAGCTTCGACAGGCCACAGCGGCTGGGCGCTTTCCGGCGTTACAAACCCGGGAAAAGCCGCACCTGACACACGCTATGACAGCGGCGCACTCTGGGACGGCACCCGCACACAGATCGTCTATACGGCGGCCGGCAAATACTGCAAGCCGGAGATTTCGGACAAGGGCAGCACTTCTCAGAAGCTGAGCATAAAGACCGAGGCGGGCAAAACGCTCGCAAGCTTTGATACGCAGTGGAAGGTGGACGGAAAGTCAAACTCCTACTGGACAGACAACTACTCGGCGCTTGCCTATGCGAACAACCTGCTTCTTGTAAACGATGCAAGCAGGATTTACAGCGTAAATCCGTCAAACGGAAAGACCGAAACAGTCTTCACCTACAGCGGAAGCGAGGGCAACATCTACGGAATCGCACTGCAGCACGGCAAGCTTGCTTATCTGGTGTCAAAGGCGCCGGACAAGGCGGGCAAGCTTTACTATATCGAACTGCCGGCAGGAACAACTGCAGTAGTGACAGACCCTACCGATCCGATTCCGGTGCCTACGGTAACGGTACCGCAGGATGCGGAAAATCCGTTCAAGGATGTGCTGAAGGGGACGTACTTTTACGATGCGGCGCTGTGGGCTTACTATAACGGCATCACCACCGGTACTTCGGAGGACACCTTCAGCCCGGCGGGCACCTGCGACCGCGGCCAGACTCTTACCTTCCTCTGGCGAGCAAGCGGAAGCCCCGAGCCGACAAGCAACACAAATCCGTTCTACGATGTAAAGCCGAGCGACTATTATTACAAGGCAGTGCTGTGGGGCGTAGAAAAGGGGATTACCACGGGCACCTCTGCAAATACCTTCAGCCCGAAGAACAGGTGCACACAGGCACAGGTTCTGACATTTACATGGCGCGCAAACGGTGAGCCTGAGCCTTCAAACATCAGCGCTACGGCCGCATCGCAATTAGGCGATACGTACTACAAGGCCGCATTTGCGTGGGCCGAGGAGCGCGGCATGATCAGTGCAGGCTTTGCGGGCAAGGCATCGAACGCAAGCACCGCTGCGCCGAGATGCGATATAGTGACCTACCTCTATAAGAACGCAATGGCATCTCGCTAGGCGAATTTGGGGACAAGGCGAATTTGGGGACAGGCACCAAATTGGAAAAAAGGCGAATTTGGTGCCTGTCCCCAGAGTGGAAAAAAGGCTAATTTAGGGACAGGTCTAAAGACATACCGATTTACAGTTACGATGTAGGCAATAATTGAAAGATGGCAGGAAAATGACAGGAGAAAGAGAGTTTGTATGGAAGCTAATGATATAAAAGTCTTGAAGCTGATTCCGGAGTCGCCGTATTTTAACCACGTAAAGGTGGGCGTTTATGACCAAAACGGCGATGAGTGGCGGAAACGCTGCATGATAGACGTCGAATATGGGGAAAGTGATCTTGAGCAAATAAAAAAGAATCTTCAACTCGGAGGCGGCTGCGATTGTGATACAGAAAATGCTGTAATAGAGTATTACCGCAGCTGGATGTACGACCTCATAAAGCGCCTTATCTCGAGCGACTGGACGGCCGAATCCGGCGAGGAAGAAGTCCTCGAAATTGTGCGTGAACATCTGTGAAATAAAAAAACCGCTGATAATTCAGCGGTTTTTTCCTTGGTACGCGATGTGGGGCTCGAACCCACGACACCCTGATTAAGAGTCAGGTGCTCTACCAACTGAGCTAATCACGCATACTCAATTGAGCCAATCGGCACAATAAGTAATATAACATTGGACAAGGGTTTTGTCAACAAGAAAAAACAACTTTTTTATAAATTTGCCCTAAATTGCCCGAATTCGGAGTCGGAAACAAAAAACATAAAGCCCATAGTCACCGTCACGGCTAAATTCCAAATAATCCAAATCCGAATAATCCAAATAAACGAGTAGAAAGATTACAGCTTTCACCCTCCGCAACAACCCCTCACGAACTTTTGAAAACATTTGAAAAATCAAAGATTCTATGGTAAAATAAACTATCTATATGTATAGGGGGAAAGCAACTACCGACTATGAATGACAGCTGGCTTCAAGAAATACAAGAAATACTGACAACCTACCCGGACACACCTTTCGTTTTAGTGGGCGCGGTAGCGTTGATTTTTGTGTTGTGGCTAATCCTCCGAAGCGCAAAACTCTGGTACTGGAAAGTAAACGACCACAGCGAAACGCTGGAGCATATCAGCGAAACGCTTGATGAAATCCGATCAGAGCTCAGCGGAGCCGCCGAGGAAGCAGCGAAAAATAGGTCCCAGATGCCACCACAGCCTCAGCCTCAGACTCCCGCCCAGCCGACAGTACTGGTTCAGTCGGGCAGTGCCACAGTGCTGGTGCAGCAGCCGGCCACGCAGACCGTGCAAGCAGAGCAAGCCGCACAAACCGCGCAGTACGCGCCGCAGCAGGCTTACAGCTCGGAGCAAGCTTCCCTGCAGCCGCAGCAGGCCGCAGAAGTACAGGCCGCAAAGCCGATTGCAGATGTGATGCCGGAACAAAACAGACAGGACACCGAATTCCGCCCATTGAAATACATGACGCGGGATTGTAACAGAGATAAAACGGGAAAGGTTTACACCCGAGAGGAGATAGAGGCAAGTATAAAGGCCTGATTCCCTGATTAAAGGATTTATTGAAGGAGACAGCAAATGTATTGCAACAAGTGTGGTAGAGCAGCCAGAAACGGAGATATATTCTGCAGCAACTGCGGCAACAGATTGCCAATAGAAGCAGATTTAAGCATACCTCAGGTTCAAAGCACATACTCACCGGTGATGCCGCCGGGATATGAGCAGACCGTTTATGTGCAGAATCCGCAGCCTCCGCAGGAGCCGCCAAAGCCGACCAAGTTCATACCTGAGTTCGAACCTGAACCGAAAGAGCAGATGCAGCCGCAGACCGAGCCGCAGCCGCAGAAGCCAAAAGAAAGCGAGTTCACCTGGAATGTCGAAGATTTCAAGCGCACTCCAAAGACCAACGACGAATATGAGGTCGACTGGAAAAAGCTGCAAATTTACGAAAAGCACGAGGATGGCCGCAAGACTCCGGTAATTGAACGCAAAGAGGAAATAAAGCCGCTCACCGAAGCCGACATAAACAGAGACATGCAGCGCACCGCAGCGGCAAAAGGCACTGCGAAAATCGAGAAGTTCTACACGTTCAACCAAAAACTCGACGAATACCAGAAGCTTCTCGACAGCGAATACGAGCGAGTAAACCGTGGCAGACAGGCCGCTGCCACACCTGCGGCCGCTGCAAAGGTTGATGAAATACAAAAGGCGATAAAGGAAGGCACCGAAATCGACTGGGACGCAATTTCTTCCAGAATCGATGTAGAGAGCATGGCCGCAATTCACAGCAAGCCGGAGCAGGAGCCGGCCGCATCACAGGAGCCGCAGCCGCCGCAAAAGCAGCCTGCAGCCGAAGCGCAGCAAGAGCAAGAGCAGCCGCGCCCGATGGCTACAACAGAAGAACGCTTCACGGGCTTCTTTGAGGCGATAAAGAGCGGCGAGCCGGCAGTCCCTGAGGAGCCTGAAGAAGAGGCGCCAAAGGAGGAAACAGGATCAATCTTCGATCCCGTTCAGCATTTAAAGAATGCTGAGGCTGAAAGAAAATCCATCGAAACTCAAAAGGATGAAAAGTCCGAAGCGATGAACGCCGTCATGGATAACGAAAGCCTGATGAAGAGGTTCGATACAAAGGAGCTCGAAAAGGATGTTCTCGAGCTTGAAATAGAAAAAGAGCGCCGTCGCAGGGAAAAGGCGGCACAGCAGGCGCAAGCACAGGCCACACCAACAGAGCCGACACCGGCCGAAGCCGAACCGGAGGCGCAGGCACCGGCAGCAGAGCCCGAACCTGCAGCTGAACCGGAGGCACCAACAGAACCCGCATCGGAAGAGCCGGCACAGGCTGAGCCCGAACCGGAGGCGCCAACAGAACCCGAACCAAATCCGTTTGACCTGATATTCGGCCATCCGGATGAGGAATGCGGCTACGGTGATGCAGATAGCGACGACGAAGGCGCAGACGGAGAAGACGGCGAAAGAAAGGGCGGCGTGCTGAAAGCGCTTATCATAATAGCGGCAATTCTGCTGGGTATGGAGCTGGTCCTAATAGGCGTCCAGCAGCTGATGCCGGAAAGCGGCTTTGCAAAGTTCATAAACAAAAATCTAAGCGGCATCGTTTTACAGGTCGGTCAGTCTGAAAAGGACGAGGCGCCTGCAGACGATCAGGCGACTACCGATGCAGCAATCGAAGACGAGCCTGCAGCTAAAGAAGGAACCCCTTTCCCGCTTACACAGCTGGTTGAGCATGCAAAGAACTTTAACACGAACATCGTTACCATAAAGGCAGATAAAAACCTTTGCTACAACCCGACGGAAACCTACAAAGAGGAAAGAATCACAGAATCCCAGCCTCTCGAGTACAATATCTGGTACAGAGATTTGAATCAGACCCCGATTTACTCCGACATGGCGGTTGCCGACACGCTGGTAAAGTACAATTCGCTTTGGATTGACTATATCAACAGCGGAGACGAGACGGTATTCACGCTGATCGCTCCTGACAGCAAGGTATATGCAAACTGCAAAAAGGCCAGCGTGGGAGCTTCCGAAAAGATTATGAAGGAGCTCGCGCTCGGCGAAATCAGAGAGGTTTCCGGAGGCTTCCTCGTTTGGGACAGAGAAACCATTACGACTACTTCAAAGAAGGGCGAGATAACTACAACAACTTACGAAATGGTTTACTATCTCGCAGATATAAACTTTGAGCTCAAGGTAGCTGAATGCTACACACTGAGCAGTAAATAGAGATTAACGGAGGTTTAGTAATTTGGAACAGAAAAAAAGCGGTGCAAAGGTAAAAGTGATAATCGTTGTCCTGATTCTCCTGTTCGGACTTTTCATGACGCTGATTAACTTCATTACCGATTTCCTTTGGTTCAGAGAACTGGGGTATATCAGTGTATTCTTCACAAAGCTCTTTACGCAGCTAAAGATAGGAATACCTGTATTTGTGGTTGTTTTGCTGCTGTCCTACATGTATCTGATGATGTTAAAGCGCGGATACTACAAAAAGGTGGCATCAAACGACACACCAAACGAAAAGATTTTCCGCCTGACAGGACTCGGCTACTCGGCAGTATTCAGTGCCATTGTAACCTACCTGAGCACAAAGAACCTTTGGTTCAAGGCGCTGGAATTCTTTAACAGCACAAAATTCGATATCGACGACCCACTCTTCGGTCACGACATTTCGTTCTACATCTTCAAGCTCGACTTCATCAAGACATTAAACGACATCCTGATGCTCGTCATCGTGGCGTTCGCTGCGCTTACCGTAGTCTACTACATGACTCTGATTTCGCTGCGCAAGCCTCAGATTTTCGAGAAAGTCGAAGACGACGGTCCTCAGTACGGCACTGACGTAGATTCCGAAGAGTACGACGAGGAAGAGCGCTTCGGCGGCAATGTTTCCTCCTTCGAGGACGCCTTCAAGAAGTTCGGCAAGAACATAGGCAAAAAAGCAGGCTCACGCAGAAAGACCAAGCAGTTCGACGATGGCAACTTCAAGCACCTTCTGAACATCGCAAGCAAGCAGCTTACTGTGCTGGGCATCATCTTCTTCCTGATGGTGGGCATCAGCTTCTTCCTTCGCCAGTACGACCTGCTCTACTCGAGCACCGGCGTGCTGTACGGCGCAGGCTACACAGATGTAAACGTTACGCTGTGGATGTACAGAATAATTATGGGACTGGCTGTTGTTGCGGCATTCACTTTGGTGATAGGCGTATCAAAGCGCAGCGTCCTTGTTTCGCTTACAGTACCGGTACTGATGATTGCGGTAGGGCTCGTGGGAACCGGAGCGGCAGCTCTTGTGCAGAACTACGTAGTATCGCCTGACGAGATCAACAAGGAAAGCAAGTATCTGGAAAGAAACATCGAATACACGCAGTATGCTTACGGACTCGACGAGGTTGATACGAGAAACTTTGCTTCTGTAAGCTCCCTGACTGCGACGGACATCGAAAACAATCCGGAGACCATAAACAATATCCGAATCAACGACTACGAGCCTACAAAGAAGTTCTACAACCAGACTCAGTCAATCAGACAGTACTACACCTTTAACGGTGTTGATGTCGACAGATATATGATCGACGGTGAATATACCCAGGTATTCCTCTCCGCTCGTGAAATCGACGAGAGCAAGATCAGCGAGGAATGGCTGAACAGACACCTGAAGTATACTCACGGATACGGCATCACTCTTTCAAGAGTAGACAAGATTACAGCTTCCGGCCAGCCGGATATGCTGATCCAGAACATTCCGCCGGAATCGGATATTCCGGAGATTCAGATCACCAGACCTGAAATTTATTTCGGCGAGCTGACTGACAACTATATTCTCGTAAACACAAACGAACAGGAATTCGACTATCCTGACGGCGCAGGCAACAAGTACAACCAGTACGACGGAACTGCGGGAATCAAGCTGAACCTGCTGAACAGATTCATGTTCACTGTCAGAGAGCAGCAGCTGAAGATTCTGGTTTCAACCAACATCACCAGCGATTCAAAGATTATCATTAACAGAGACGTTACAAAGAGAGTCAGCACAATCATGCCTTACCTTTCATACGAAAAGGATCCGTACATGGTAACTGTTGACGGCAAGCTCTACTGGATAATCGATGCATACACAACCAGCTCTAATTATCCTTACTCCGAGCCTTATGCAAGCGATACATCCATCAACTACGTAAGGAACTCCGTAAAGGTTGTTATTGACGCATATAACGGCACTACGGACTACTACATCGTTGACGAAACGGATCCTATCGCGATGACAATGCAAAAGATTTACCCTGCACTGTTCAAGGGTATAGATCAGATGCCGGAAGGGCTCAGAGCTCACCTCAGATATCCTAACGCACTCTTCTCGATTCAGGCGAGCGTATACCAGAGATACCACATGGAAGATGTTGCGGTATTCTATCAGAACGAGGATAAATGGGCAATTGCAAATGAAATCTACGGCATCACAAAGCAGCAGATGTCGCCAAACTACTACATCATGAAGCTTCCGGGCGAAACACAGGCAGAGTTTGTAAACACTATTCCTTATACGCCTATGGACAAGCAGAACATGATGTCGCTCCTCGTTGCGCGTAACGACGGCGAACACTACGGCGAGCTGGTTCTCTATCAGCTGCCAAAGAACAAGATTATCTACGGTCCTGAACAGATAGAGGCGCAGATTGACCAGAACACCGAGATTTCAAAGGAATTCTCGCTCTGGAATTCATCCGGCTCTACCTACACCCGTGGTAACATGTTCGTAATTCCTATCGAGAACTCTCTGATTTACGTAGAGCCTGTTTACCTGGAAGCAACAAACTCCTCTATCCCTGAGGTAAAGAGAGTAATCGTTGCATACAATGACAGGATTGCATACGAAGAGACTCTCGAGGAAGCACTGATTTCCCTCTTTGGCGCAAGCGACGGCAGCAACCAGGGCACACCATCCGGCACGGACATCGAAACCCCTGAGGATGGCGGCTACAGCCAGGCACAGCTCATTGAAAAGGCTAACGAAGCCTACACCAAGGCTGTACAGGCACAGCAAAACGGCAACTGGGCAGCTTACGGCACATATCTCGACCAGCTTCAGTCTTACCTTACGCAGCTTTCAGAAGGCGTAAGTACTGAAGAGGCCGCTGCAGAGCCGGAGGCCGCAGCTGAACCTGCTGCTTAAACAAGACTAACGACTATATGGAGGAAAATATGCTGGAGTTTGATTATGATAAAATGCTATTTACCATTCCGGCAGATAGACACAGTAAAAAAGAAATAAAAACACTGCTCGAGGCGCATCCCGAGATAGAGTTCGTCTCTATCGTGGGAATCGACCTCGGCGGTAACGATACCGACGAAAAGATACCGGTAAGACTCTTCTTGGAAAATATGGACAACCTCTTAAAGCACGGTGTCCAGACAGACGGTTCCAGCGTAGTGCTGCCAAAGATAGCGCAGCTGAATAACGCAAAGGTAGATATCATACCGGATACCGAAGTCAACTGGTATGTGGATTACAACTATAAAAACATAGACAGAGCCACAGGCCTTCCAATCGGAACGCTTCGCATTCCGGCTTTTCTGCTTCACAACGACACAAACGAGGTCGGATCCAGGGTAATCCTCCGGGATGCGATAAAGAACTTCAAAGAAGATCTGAAGGAACTGATCAAAGACAACCCATACGTTTGCGAGTACCTGCCGATTGACAGCGCAGACGATATTGAGGACATCATCCTGACCTCTGCCACAGAGCTGGAGTTTTGGGTAAAGACACCGGATGATGAAGCAGACCGCGAGCAGCTTTCAACAGCTCAGATTCTGAAAGAGCAGTACTGGAAGAGAACTATCGGTCCGGTCCGCACCGCCCTTGAAGATTCCCTCATTATTCTCGACCGTTACGGATTCGAGATGGAGATGGGACACAAGGAAGTAGGCGGTGTAAAGGCAAAGATGGGCAACTCCGGAAATTACGACCACGTAATGGAGCAGCTCGAAATTGACTGGAAATATGCCGATGCGATGCAGGCAGCGGACAACGAAAATATGGTAAAGTATGTCGTAAGAGACATATTCAGATGCCATGGCCTGGAGGTGTCCTTTATGGCAAAGCCTGTGCCGGGCGTAGCCGGAAGCGGTGCGCATACCCACATGGGAATTGCCGTAAGCCTGAAGGACGGCCGCAAGGTAAACCTCTTCTCAGCGCTTAATCCAAAGGAAGATTACCTGAGCCCTATCGGCTTTGGTGCACTGGCAGGCATATTAAAGAACTACGAAGTAATCAATCCTTTCGTAAGCTCGACAAACGATGCGTTCAACCGCTTAAAGCCGGGCTTTGAAGCGCCGGTTTGTATAGTAACCTCTCTCGGACGTGCCGTAGAGGTGCCTTCGAGAAACCGTACAGTACTGGTGGGACTGGTCAGAGACTCCAGCTCTTCGATGGCGACGCGCTTTGAGCTGAGATCGCCTAACCCGCGCAGCAACACTTATCTGGTTATCGCAGCGGGATATATGGCTATGCTCGACGGTATAAAAGCAGCGCTCGAGGCAAAGAAGACGCCAAAAGATCTTCTGGCAAGCATCAGCAAGAAGTACGGCGAAGAGGACTTCTACCTCGAAAGAGACAGAGAGTACCGCAGCGAGTGTGACGTTTTCGAAGAGTACACACCGGAGGAGCGCGACAAGCTCTTTGGCATTGCACCGCGCACCGTTTGGGAAAATATCAACGCTTTCGAGAAGTATCCGGAGCGCCTTGAGATTTTCAAGCGCGACGACGTAATGACCGAGCTGGTTCTTGAGTCGTACAAGGAAGCGACCATCCACCAGTGGGCGCTGGAGCTTCGCAACAGAATACTTCCGAACACTATGGAAATCATCCGCAGGTGCCGCAAAAAGCACAATGACAATGACTGCACAAACTACGATGTAGCAAACTGGATGCACATTGCAGAGCTGCGCGACGCTATCGGACGCGACAGTCTCGAGAGAACTTCGATGATTACACGCATCACGGAAGCGCTCGATGCCGAGGCGTTTGACCTCGCATCAGACCTTCAGATTGAGTGTCAGCGCATGGTTGATGACCTCAGAATGGCTTACGCGATGTACGAAAAGAATTTGTTTTAAATCAGGCAGGCGGTAGCCCATGCCGCCACATAAAATAAATACAAGTAATACTAAGGAGAATACAATGTTAGACATTAAACGCATCAGAGAAGATTATGAGGGCGTCAAGGCTGCCGTTGAGAGAAGATGCAAGGGCGATTTTGGCATCAGCAAGATTCCTGCACTCGATGAGAAGCGCAGAGCGGTTCTCGCAGAGGTAGAGGCTATGAAGAGCAAGCAGAATCAGGTTTCAAAGCTCATCCCTCAAAAGAAAAAGGCCGGTGAAGATACTACCGAAATCATGGCTGAAATGAAGGAGCTTTCCGAGAACATCAAAAAGCTCGATGCAGAGGTGGCTCAGATTGAAGAGGATCTCCGCGACGCGCTCCTGAATGTTCCAAACACTCCAAATCCTGAGGTTCAGATTGGTGAGGACGATAGCGCAAATGTAGAGCTCCGCAAGGTGGGAGAACCTACAAAGTTTGATTTCGAAGCAAAGGCTCACTGGGATGTCGGAACAGATCTCGACATTCTCGATTTCGAAAGAGCATCAAAGATTGCAGGCACCAGATTTACTGTTTACAAGGGACTCGGCGCTCGTCTGGAGAGAGCTGTAATGAACTTCATGCTCGACCTGCACACAATCGACCAGGATTACACTGAAATCCTGCCGCCTTTCATGGTAAACCGTGCAGCTATGACAGGTACAGGCCAGCTGCCGAAGTTTGAAGAGGATATGTTCTACGTTCCTCAGAAGGACTTCTTCCTGATTCCTACAGCAGAGGTTCCTGTAACAAACCTCCGCGCTCAGGAGATCATCGACGAAGCTGAGCTTCCTATTTATTATACCGCTTACACTCCTTGCTTCAGAGCTGAAGCAGGCTCCGCAGGCCGCGACACAAGAGGCCTCATACGCCAGCACCAGTTCAACAAGGTTGAGCTCGTAAAATTCGTAAAGCCTGAAACCAGCTATGCTGAGCTTGAAAGCCTCACAAACGATGCTGAGGAAGTATTAAAGCAGCTTGGTCTGCCATACAGAGTAGTCCGCCTCTCCACAGGCGATCTCGGATTCAGCTCGGCAATGACATACGATATCGAGGTTTGGATGCCTTCATACGGCAGATATGTAGAGATTTCTTCCTGCTCCAACTTCGAAAGCTATCAGGCAAGACGCGCAAACATCCGCTTCAGACCTTCCGAAAAGGGTGCAAAGCCGGAGTTCGTGCATACATTAAACGGTTCGGGACTTGCTATCGGTCGTACTACTGCAGCAATTCTCGAAAATTATCAGCAGGCTGACGGTTCTGTTATCATCCCTGAAGTACTTCGCAAGTACATGGGCGGCGTAGAAAAGATTTCTAAATAGCAGCAGCTGTAACAGATGTAATCTGTAAAAATGACATATTGAAAAAGATTAAAAAAGAATAGTAGATTGAGGGCAGGCATTGGCTGCCCTCAATTAATACCAAAAAGGCGAATTTAGGGACAGGCACCAAATTGGAAAAAAGGCGAATTTGGTGCCTGTCCCCAGATTGGAAAGGACGGGAATGGGAAACACAAAAACTCCGATAACAGGCTTTCTTACAGAAAATGCGGATGTGGGTTACGCCTCGTTTCATATGCCTGGGCATAAAGGCGCAGAAATTTACAGGGAATTTGGTTACGGCGAATTCCTCGAAAAAATGATGGACTGCGATATCACCGAGGTCATCGGCGCGGACAATCTGTTCAAAGCCGAAGGAATAATAAAAGAGGTACGCGAAAGCTACGCCCGTCTTTACGGCGCACGCGATTCCTACCTCCTCGTAAACGGCACCAGCGGGGGACTCATCGCGGCAATACTGTCTGCAGTTCCGCGCGGCGGAAAGATCATAATGGCACGTAATTCGCACAAATCGATTTTCAATGCGCTGCGTCTGGGCAGCATCCGCCCCGTTTATGCCTATCCTGAAATGATAGAGGAATGCGGCATCACAGGCGAAATCGCAACGGGAGAAATAAAGAGACTCCTTTCGGAGAATCCTGACGCAGCCGCTGTAATCCTGCCAAGCCCGAACTACTACGGAATCTGCTCGGACATCGCCTCCATTGCGGAAGCGGTTCACGCTGCGGGAAAGGTGCTGATTGTCGACCAGGCCCACGGAGCGCATTTAAAGCTCTTTGACGGTATATGGGACGAAATGCCGAAATGCGCCGAGACTTGCGGCGCGGATATAGTCGTAAACAGCACACACAAAACGCTTGCTTCGTTTACACAGTCTGCGGTACTTAATCTCTGCTCGGACAGAGTGTCAAAGCTCGTGCTTGAAGACAGACTCCAGATGATCGAAAGCTCCAGCCCGTCATATCTTTTAATGGCGAGCCTCGACATCAATGCCGCGATTCTTTCGGAGCACGGAAAAGAGCTCGCGAAGAGATGGCGCGAGAACCTGGAATACGTATGGAATCGTCTATCGCAAATAGACGGTCTAAAGGTCATGAAGACGCCTCGCCTCGACATGACGAAGCTCAATTTAGACATGAGCGCACTCGGCCTCACGGGCGGAATGCTCGAGGATGAGCTGATGAAATACAGGGTTCGTGCGGAGCTTACTACCGGCAATATCCTGATGGGGATGACCGGAATCGGCGGCAGACGCGAGCACTACGAGCGTATTGCAGCCGCACTTGAGGACATCGCTAAAAGGCAGAAGGCATCAAAGGCAACGCCTATCGTAAATAGACGAAGCGACGACAAAATTCAAGCCTACGCTGCGCTTGAGCTTTGCGAAGTGCCGCAGGATGGAAGACCTGTGCCGCTGAAAGACGCAGCCGGGCTTATCTGCGCAGGCGCAATCATTCCTTACCCACCGGGGATACCTATTGCCTGCCCGGGAGAGAGACTGACTCCGGAGCTTATTGCTTACACGGAAAACTTGATCGCCCGCGGCGAAAAGGTCATCGGCGTGTCGGAGGACGGTGACATTCTCACCGGAGAATGACGGCACAGCAAATGAAAATAACCCCCCGGGGAGTTTCTCAAGCCTTCCCTTTTTTGCTATACTTGATTTTGCGTGGTGTAAATTGCGCGCACAGAAAATCAAGAAGATAAAATACAGAAAGGGAAGGCTATTATAATGAAAAAGATTCTTTCTATTTTACTGGTACTTACCATGGTATTTGCCATGACTGCATGCGGAGCTGCAGACGCACCTGCGGACAACGGCTCCGAGACAAGGACCTTTACGGACGGCATCGGCCGTGTGGTAGAGATTCCGACAACAATTGAACGCATCGTACCTCTCGGCAACACTCCGAGAATGTGCGTATACCTCGGACTGGCTGACAAGTTCGTCGGCATCGGCGAGTGCGAAATTGCAACAAGCCCGATTATGGCTTACGCTTATCCGCACCGCGAAGAGTGGGCACAGCTTCCGAACGTGGGCACCGACGCTATGGGTGAGACCGCTTACTATGCTGAAGAGATCATCCAGGCGGCTCCGGATGTCATCCTCTGCAACTACACAGCGGATGTTGCCGACAACATTCAGAACCAGACAGGCATTCCTGTTGTTGCCGTTCCTGAGGCAAACCTGTTCAGCCCTGAATACGAAGTATGCTTCCGTACTCTCGGTGACGCATGCGGCGTTTCCGAAAGAGCTGAAGAAGTAATCGCTTATATCAACGACAGCCTTGCGGACCTCGACAGCCGCACAAAGGACATCCCTGAAGAGGGTAAGCCGACCGTTCTCGGCGCAGGCGCTACATTCAAGGGCGCACACAGCATTGACGGCGTTTACACCAACTACAGCGTATTCGAAACCCTCCACGCAAATGACGTGGCTGACGGTATCAACGGTCAGACAGGTTCAAGCGGCGTAATGGTAGACCGCGAGCAGATCATCGCATGGGACCCTGACATGATTTTCTTTGATGCAGGCTCCATGGAGCTCGTTCGCAACGACTATGCGGACAATCCGGGCTACTTCAAGCAGTTAAAGGCTGTAAAGAACGGCGAGCTTTATCAGTGGCCGAACTCCACTTATCACTGGTCAAACGTAGAGATTCCTCTCGTTTCTTCATACTTTGTAGGATCTCTGCTCTATCCTGAAGCATTTGCCGACATCGATTTCGATGCAAAGGCAGCTGAAATCTTCACATTCTTTATCGGTGAGCCTGATTATCTCCAAGTCTTAAAGGATGCAGGCGCAGGCTACGGTAAGGTAACTCTCGGAGACTAAAAATGGGCAAAACTCTCAACGAAAATCTATTAGCCTACAACCGATATGCGGGGCGCAAAAAGCTTACGCTCGCAATATCCGTAATAGCACTGATTTTTGTTGCACTGTACGCAGTCGGCGTCGGATCGATACAGATTCCGATGTCGGAGATTATGAAAGTACTTTGCGGCGGCGGAGACAATCTGTCACGGACTACTATCCTAAACATCCGTCTGCCGCGAGTTGTTGCGGCAATTCTCGTCGGTGCGTCGCTTGCGGCTGCCGGCGTTGTCATGCAATGCGTTTTGCGAAATCCGCTGGCATCGGCTTCGACGCTCGGCGTATCGCAGGGTGCGGCATTCGGTGCAGCCTTTGGCATAGTGGTGTTTGGCGGTGGTGTTGTCAATTCGGCAACGGCGACTTCAGCTATCACCATCAACAATCCGTACATCGTAACGGTGTGCGCCTTTGTGTGCGGAACACTTGCAACGGTGGTCATCATCGCAATCTCGCAGTTTAAGAAAGACGTGGGACCCGGTGGACTTATTCTGGCGGGCGTTGCCATTAGCTCGCTCTTTGCGGGCGGCAGCACGCTGCTTCAATATTTCACCGACGACACAAAGCTCGGCGCAATCGTTTTCTGGACCTTCGGTAATCTCGGCAGTACCAACTGGACCGAGCTTTTGATTCTGACGATTGTACTCGTGCTTTCCATGCTCTACTTTATGTTCAACCGCTGGAATTACAATGCCATGGAAGCGGGAGCCGACACGGCAAAGAGCCTCGGCGTAAACACCCGCAGCGTAATGCTGGTCAGCATGGGCATATGCTCGCTCCTCGCAGCTACGGCGGTATCCTTTGTAGGAATCATCAGCTTTGTGGGCCTGGTGGCACCGCACATCATGCGCAGATTCGTCGGCAACGACTACCGCTATCTTCTGGTGGCTTCCGCCTTTGCGGGTGCTCTCCTTTTGATACTTGCGGATACGGTCGGCCGTTCGGTGGTGGCGCCGGTAATTCTGCCGATAGGTGCACTTACATCGTTCCTTGGCGCTCCGATGTTCCTGTTCCTGCTGTTTAAGGGGGTGGGACGCAATGGTTGAGGTTAAAAATATCACCTACGCTTACAAGGCGGGCGCAGAGAACGTTCTCGACGGGATTAGCTTTAGCATCGGCGCAGGCGAATGCCTGGCAGTGCTCGGCAATAACGGTGCCGGAAAGAGTACGCTCTTAAAGTGTATCGACCGAATTAATCCGACTGTCGGCGCAGAGGTAACCGTGGCGGAAAAGGACGTTTTTTCCATGTCAAACCGCGAAATGGCGCAGCATATCGCTTATGTGCCGCAAAATACGACGGTTGTGAACATGACAGTCTTTGACACGGTGCTGCTCGGCAGAAAGCCTTATATCAAGTGGGACACCACCGAAGAGGACAGGCAGATTGCGATGGAGATAATCGAGCGCATGGGGCTCGAGAAATATATACTTCGAAACGCTTCCGAGCTTTCGGGCGGAGAAGCGCAAAGGGTTATGCTGGCGCGTGCGCTGGCTCAAGAGCCGAAGCTCTTGCTGCTCGATGAGCCGACCAGCAATCTCGACCCGCGCAATCAGCATGATGTAATGCAGACCGTGCAAAAAATTGCGCGCGAGCATCAAATCTGTGTTATTACGATTTTGCACGACCTAAATCTCGCCATACGTTATTGCGACAAGTTCCTCTTCCTAAAGGATGCAAAGGTTTTCGCGTGCGGCGGGCGCGATGTCATGACGGCGCGCAATATAGAATCGGTTTATGGCATGCATGTGCATATTGAGAATTACGGCGGGGTACCGGTTATAATACCGTTCCCGGACGTGAAATAAAGGAGAAAGAAAATTATGGATAAAAAAGCTTTATGGGAAAAGGCGGCCGCATTTCACGGTCATGTCTGCCCGGGACTGACTATTGGCTTCAGAGCTGCACTCTATGCTATAGACCTGCTGGGAATTACCTTCTCGGAGGATGAGCAGCTTGTGTGCATTACGGAAAATGATGCCTGCGGGGTTGATGCAATCCAGGCCGTTTTGGGCTGCAGTATCGGCAAGGGAAACCTCCTCTTCCATATGACCGGCAAGCAGGCGTTTTCCTTCTATAACCGCAAGACAGGCAAATCGGTCCGCCTGGTTTTGAGAAAGCCTGTCGGTGAGATGAGCCGTGAAGAGACGCTGAAATACTACACCGACTGCAAGCAGGAAGAAATGTTCGACGTAAAGGAAACAAAGATTGAGGTGCCTGAGCACGCGCGCATCTTTGAATCCTACACCTGTGAATGCTGCGGTGAAAGCACCGGCGCGAATTGGATTCGCATTTTCGAAGGCAAAAAGGTTTGCACCGACTGCTATAAGAAATACGACCGCTTCAATGTGTAAAGACGGATGCAGGTAAACTCCTCTAAGTAAGGCCCCTCCAAGTGAGGGGTTTTTGTTGTCGCTCACCTCGCTTTGTACTTAATTGTACTTGAAAAAGAACATGCTTTATGATATATTAAATTAGTCATGATTAATTATATGGAATACGCTTTGGAAGAGGCTGAAATATCCGAAAAATTGGGCGAAGTTCCAATCGGAGCAGTCATAGTAAAAGACGGCGAAATAATCGGCAGAGGGCACAATCTCACCGAGACCTCGAAAGACCCTACAGCGCACGCCGAGATGATGGCAATCAGGCAGGCGGCAAAGGCTCTCGGGGGCTGGAGGCTTACAGGCTGCGAGATGTATGTGACCTGCGAGCCGTGCAGTATGTGCGCGGGTGCCATGATCTGGTCCAGAATCAAAAAGGTTCATATCGGGACAATGGATCCAAAGGCGGGCGCGGCAGGCTCTGTGCTGAATGTTCTTCAGGAGCCAAAGCTGAATCACCACGTAGAAATCGAGACCGATATCATGCAGGGTGAATGCTCGGCAATACTAAAGAGGTTTTTTAAAACCTTGCGTGAAAAAAACAGACTATCGGAGGATGAAACAAAATGAAAAGAGTAGGCGCGATTTTGAGCCTGGTGCTGATAACGGTAATGATGCTCAGCGGCGTAGTATTTGCCGCAGGAAATTTTACGGTAGAAAAGACCTATCCGTATGACGGCGAAACGAACACATCAATCGACAATTTCGGCATCAAGCTATACTTTAATCAGCCTGTATTAAATGAAGCAAACGTAAAGCATAACGCAAAGTGCATCACAGTAAAGGATGCCGACGGCGAAGTGCTTCCCGTAAAGCTTTTCTACAGCGAGAAAGAAGAAGGACTTGCTATGGCACTGGTTGAAACCGAAAACCAGGCGCTGGTAAAGCAGGACACAGAATATACGGTAACATTATCATCGGATTTTCTTGCCGCTGACGGCACAGAGCTCGGTGAGGACGTAAAGATTACCTTTTCAACATTGAACCAGACCAGAGCAACGACCGTAAACATGGTAATGATGGGCGTTATGATGGTCGGCATGGTCATCTTCAGCACAAAGGCAATGAAGAAGGACGGCGGCGGTGCAGCGGCAAAGCAGCAGGCGGCAAAAAAGGGTGACGACAAGGTAAATCCGTACAAGGTCGCAAAGGAAACGGGAAAGAGCATCGAGGATATCGTTGCAAAGGACCAGAAGGATAAGGAAAAGAAGGCGGCCAGTGAAGCTAAAAGGGCAGCCAGACACGAGGCGGATTTAGAGGCCGCCAGGAAAAAGCTCATGAAGAGCGGAGAATTAATGGCTGACGAAGATGAAGCTGCTAATTCCGACGTAAAGAGAGTAAAGGGACCTCGTCCTATCTCGGCGGCGGGAAGCAAATATATCAGAGGACGCAAATAGGATTATGGGGGTGCGCGTCTGTCGCACCCCGGTTGTTATTATGAAAAAGATTGTATTAAACTCTTTTGCAAAAGTTAATATATCGCTCGACATCAGGGGAAAGCGTGAAGACGGCTATCACGAGGTGGAGACCTTTATGCAGGCCGTCGACCTCGCAGACTCCGTTATGGTCAGGTGGTTCCCTTTCGGGAGCAGAGACGACGAGCTGGCATCTTCGCAGAGCCGCGAAACGGTGGAAATCGAAGTGTCGACGAACAGGCCGTACCTGCCTACCGACGAGAGAAATCTGGCCTTCAAGGCAGCGCAGCTGATGGCAGAGCGCTTTGGCGCAGGTCACGGCGGCGACAAGCTTCGCATTGATATCAAAAAGCGAATCCCGGTGGCAGCAGGGCTTGCGGGTGGCAGCAGCAATGCGGCGGCAGTGCTTCATGCGGTTAACCGCCTGTGGGGACTGAAGCTTGGTGTGGCACAGCTTTGCGAGCTTGCAGAGCCTCTCGGCGCTGATGTGCCGTTTTGCGTAATGACTGTGGCGGCGACAAATCTTCCTCTTGGCGGAGATATAAACAAGGACCCGCTTGCCATAACGGCGGCAATAGGCAGAGGGACGGGCGCGGAAGTGTCTGCGGCAACACCCCTCGACATGTACGCAGTGCTGTCAAAGCCAAACGTAAAGGTGTCCACAAAGGACGTTTACGGCGGCATTGATGAAGAGCTTGAAAAGGCGGAAGCGGACGGCATTCATGTCCACCATCCGAGAGCCGAAGTGATCGAGCATGCGATAAAGACCGGCGACGATGCGCTTCTCGCTGACGAGATGGGCAACCTGCTCGAGCTTTATACGATAAAAAGGAATTCTGCCGTGGCGGCGACAAAGAGCGAGCTTCGAAACCAGGGGCATCCGCTAAAGGTCATGATGAGCGGCAGCGGGCCGACGGTGTTCGCACTTTACAGGGACAAAGGCGAGGCCAAAGAGGCGGCACACATGCTAAAGAAAAAGAATAAGTCAACATTTGCAGTCAGGACAATCTAACGAAAAAGGAGAGCCCAAATGAAATTAGAAATACAGAAACACAGACCTCTCAGTGAAGTGGTTTACGACCAGCTCCGTCAGGACATCCTCGCAGGCAATATCGTGCCGGGTACCAGGATGATGGAGGTAGAGCTTTCAATAAAGATGGGAGTCAGCCGCACACCGATCAGAGAGGCGATAAAAAAGCTGGAAAAGGAAGGTCTCGTTGTAGTGGAGCCGCGCCACGGCGCATACACTTCGCAGGTATCCAGAGCTGATATGATCGGCATCCTCGAAGTAAGGCAGCACATGGACAAGCTCGCTGCAAGCTATGCTGCAACCCGCGGCAATCAGGCAGACTTTCAGCGCATCGAGGCCTGCGCAAAGGCTTACGAGGCCGAAATTAAGAGAAACACCGATTCGCGCGAGCTGATTAAGTGCGACGAGCGTTTCCACGAAGCAATCGCAGAGGCATCCCACAACACCACACTGCTGACGCTCGTTACGGAGCTGCAGGAGATGGTGGTGCGCTTTCGCTACATATACTACGGCGATTCGGACATCGTGCAGAGCATGATCGACGAGCATGAGGAAATCCTCCGGGCGATAAAGGCGGGCGATGCCGCAAAGGCTTCAGAGGTAGCCGGCAGACACATTGACGGACTCATCAGATTTATCAAGGAAACACATTCAATTCCGGGAGATGAGGTCAGATAACCTCGCGGAAGACATCAGGAGCTGTAAAATGAAAAAGATAGGTATCATATTTGGCGGAAAATCCACGGAGCACGAAGTGTCGCAAATGTCGGCCGCTTCGGTTCTGAGGGCAATAGATAAAAAGAAGTTTACTCCGGTTACAATCGGCATTACAAAGACAGGCGAATGGAAGCTTTTCGAGGGCGATTACGATAAAATCGAAAACGGAGAGTGGGAAAAGGAAGCAAAGCCGTTTAGGCCGAGTGACTTAAAGAATGTCTGCGAGTTTGCGTTCCCGGTGCTTCACGGATTAAACGGCGAAGACGGCACCATTCAGGGCCTTTTCGAAATGCTGGACATACCTTATGCGGGCTGCGGCGTTGCCGGCTCGGCGTCTACGATGGACAAAGGCATAGCCAGAGACATATTCCGCTGCGCAGGGCTTCCGATGTGCAAGCATGTGGCCTTCATCAGCGCGGATTTTAATGACGACCCCGACGGCATTATGGATCGCATCGAGCGCGAGCTGGGCTACCCATGCTTCGTAAAGCCGTCAAACATGGGTTCTTCCGTAGGCATCAGCAAGGCTCACGACAGAGCGGAGCTAAAGAAGGGGCTCGAGGCAGCCATCCGCATCGACAGACGCATTGTTGTTGAAGAGGCTGTGGATGCCAGAGAGGTGGAAATAGCCGTAATCGGAAACGACTATCCGGAAACGGCGGCAATCGGTGAGATTCTGCCGTCTGACGAGTTCTATACCTATCACTCAAAGTACTTTGATAACGGGGAAACAAAGCTCGTAATCCCCGCAGATATTACAGACGAGCAGCGCGCAGAGATACAGCGCATAGCAAAGATTGCTTACAAGGCCTGCGACTGCAGCGGCCTTTCGAGAGTGGACTTTTTCATCGACAGAAAGACGGGAAAGGTACTCCTGAATGAAATAAACACCATTCCGGGATTTACGGCGTTTTCCATGTTCTCGCTTCTCTGGGCGGAGGTGGGAGTGCCTTATCCGGAGCTGATTGAAAGGATTGTTAATTACGGATATGAAAGATATAATGCTAAAGCTGAAAGGTTTGCAAACTGGTTTTGACGGAGAGGAAGAAGAAACCGAATTTGTAACTGAGGGCAAACTATATAAAAGGAACGGTTCTTACTATCTTTTGTACGAAGAAAGTGAGATTTCCGGCATGGAGGGCTGCCACACCAGCCTGAAATATAATGATAAATTCCTGCGCATGAAGCGTAGTGGAGAGGCTCTGGGTAAATACACCGTCATCGAGTTCAACAAGGACAAAAGGTTTAACAGCGTTTACCAGACGCCGTACGGACCTATCGAGATGGAGGTGCTTACCAACAGGTACGAGCAAAAGCTGACGGAAGACGGCATTGGCTCGATTCTGATTGATTACAATATCAACCTGATCGGACTGGCTGCTTCACGAAACAAACTCGATATAACCATCAGCGAGCAATAGGACGAGTAGGGGGAAAATAAAATGGGTAAATCCACAGTAAAATTAGTAGCAATAATTATAGCTCTCGCTCTGATTATCACATCCTTTTCCTTTGTGGTCTTTATGCCTATGGCATACGGCGCTACCGAGCAGTTCACCATTGACGAGCAGGTAAAGCTCAAGGACGCCGACCTGACCGAAGAGGAAAGAAACCAGCTTTTGATAAACAGACTGAATCTGCTGTATCAGTACATAAATCTGCTGGATCAGAACTACAAGGATGAAATAGATATTAACACAATTGTTGACGGAGCATATAAAGGTGCGACGGATGCCCTCGGCGACATCTTTTCCGAGTACTATGACGTGCAGGAAAACGCAGATGCATTCACTGAATATGTAAACAACACCTTTGTGGGTATCGGCGTACGCATCACAACTGTTGACGGAGGTACTGTCATCGAAGACCTACTCTCCGGAAGCCCTGCCGAAAAGGTGGGCCTGCAGCCGGGCGACCGTTTCGTTACGATTGACGGGCAGGATGTAAGCAGCTGGGATAACGCAGCTGTCAGCAAGGTTCTCCGCGGAGAAGAGAACACAACCGTTAAAGTGACGGTTCTGAGAAACGGCAAAAACTACGACTACACGATCCCGCGCGCAAAGGTATCGGACAGCTCACTTACGGGCACGATGACCGTTTACGACGGCATAGGATATATTTTAATCAGCAAATTCGACCAGGACACCGCAACTGAGTTTAAGCAGGTTTACGAAGGACTGCAGAGCCGCGGAGCAAAGGGCTTTGTAATCGACCTTCGCGATAACGGAGGCGGATATACCGAGCAGGCCGAAAAGATTGCCGATTACATCCTCGAGGGCTGCCTGATTACGCAGTACGAGGAGCAGGGCAAGGTAAACCTGAAGGTCAGGGCAAAGGACGGACACAAGGTAAACGAGCCTCTGGTAATCCTGGTAAACAAGGGAACCGCCAGCTCCGCAGAGCTCCTGGCGGGCACGCTGCAGCAAGCGGGCTACAAGCTGGTGGGCACAAACACCTACGGCAAAGGCTTCAGCCAGATCATGAAGACTCTCGTTGACGGCCACAGCTTCAAGCTGAGCACAAACTACTTCCTCGTGGGCGACAAGGGCGTGAAGATCACAACATCGGGGCTTACACCTGACTACTATGTGGCAGGCGGAACTCTGACGGAAGAGCAGCTTGCCGAAGCAGCGGAACAGATTGAGAAGTTTGCGCCGCTTACACTGACCGACAAGCCGACTGCGGGCAGCAGCAGTCTGACGGTATATGCAGCACAGCAGCGCCTGGGCTTCCTCGGCTATGACACTGCCTACAGCGGAGTGCTGGACGGAAAGACTATTACGGCGCTAAAGCAGTTCCAGAGCGACTGCGGACTTTACGCTTATGCGGTAATAGACATCAGCACGCAAAAGATGCTCGATGCGGCCGTTATGGCGTTCGGAAGCGGTACAGATGCGGCAAATGACCAGGCGGAAAAGGCGATAGAAATCCTCGGCGAACTGATGAAATAATTCCTTGACAAGCCAATTTGTCGTGGTATAATTAGTGTATTGTTTTTATTTTTCGTGCGACAAAAGTTGAAAGGACTACATAAAAAATGAGAGACAATTTATACATGCCAAAACATGCAAACTTCAGCTTTGTTGCTACGCACGACTGACACTACAGCCACCCCTAAAACGGGTGGCTTTTTAAGTAATCAAAGAGAGGTGAAATATGATGGACAGAAAAATCGGATTCTCGGCAGAAAAGTATATTGAAGAGCAGTCCAAATACATTCTCAGCAGAATCGACCAAGGACAGGGACAGCGACTTTATCTGGAGTTCGGAGGAAAACTGGTTCAGGACAAGCATGCTATGCGTGTACTGCCCGGATTCGACGAAAATGCCAAAATCAAGCTGCTGCAAAAAATGAAGGATCAGGCGGAGATAATTATCTGCATTTATGCGGGTGATATCACCACAAACAAGACCCGTCAGGATTTCGGTATAACATACGACCTTGAAACCCTGCGTCTGATCGACATGTTCCGCAAGTACGATTTGACGATTAATTCAGTCGTTGTAACCAGATACATCGATGCGCCGGCTGTTAACATGTTCATCAACAAGCTCGAGCGCAGAGGCATTCGCACCTACAAGCATCAGTTCACAAAGGGCTATCCTACGGACGTTGATACTATCGTATCCGAGGAAGGCTACGGTGCAAATCCTTACATCGAGGTTACAAAACCGCTGGTGGTTGTTACAGGCCCGGGCGGCGGCTCCGGCAAGCTGGCTACCTCACTTTCACAGCTCTATCATGAATATAAGAGGGGAGTAAAGGCTCGTTACGCAAAGTTCGAGACCTTCCCTATCTGGAATCTGCCGCTGAAGCATCCTGTAAATGTTGCGTACGAGGCAGCTACTGCGGACTTAAAGGATGTAAACATGATCGACAATTTCCATCTGGAGGCTTACGGCGAGATGGCAGTAAACTACAACCGCGACCTCGACGCATTCCCACTGCTTCGCAGAATCATCGAAAAGATTACCGGTGAAGAGTCCGAGTACAAATCACCGACAGATATGGGCGTTAACAGAGCAGGCTTTGCAATCACCGATGATGAGGTGGTAAAGGAAGCTGCCTGCCAGGAAATTATCCGCCGCTACATGATTGCGCAGGTAGATTATAAAAAGGGAAAGATTGAAGCGGGTACGATGGAACGCATAAAGCTGCTGATGGACTCCATGGGACTGACAGAGATGGATCGTTCGGTAGTGGCACCTGCCCGTGACTATGCGGAGCAAAAGCGCCGCTGCGACGAAGAGAAGTTCCAGAATGTCGTAGTAATGGCGATTGAACTTCAGGACGGCACCATCGTAACAGGCCGCAGCTCACGCCGCATGGTTGCAGCTGCCGCAGCAGTGCTCAATGCCATAAAACGTATATCGGGAATAGGCGATGACATACCTCTCATCACGCCTAGCGTCCTCAAGAGCATTCAGGATCTCAAGGTGGATGTGCTCCTCCAGGACCGCACTTCATTAAACCTTGAGGAAATTCTCTCGGCACTCACAATTTCCTCCGCAACCAACCCTGCGGCTGAAATGGCAGCGGCAAAGCTAAAGGAGCTCCGCGGCTGCAAGGCTCACTGTACGGCAATTCTCTCCGAGCACGACGAGCATACGCTCCGCTCCCTCGGTATTGATGTTACCAGCGACCCTGAGTATGTAACCACAAACCTCTATTTCGCTTAAAGCGCATCAGAAGGCGAATTTGGGGACAGGCACCGATTTGGCGTTTTCGCAAAAATAGGGACAGGTCATAAGGTTTGACCTGTCCCTTTTTTCGCCTTTTCGCCAAATCGGTGCCTGTCCCCAAATTCGCCTTTTAAAGGAGGATGAGGTTTGCGATGGCGCAGCCTGCGAGATATGGGCCGAGAGCCATCATATCCTTTAGACCGATTTTTTTTCTGACAATACCTGTCAAAAAGCCCATAGCGCTGATGATGGCGGCGACCACCATAATACCGAGGCAAGGGTAAAGCCCGGTGACCATTCCTATCGCGGCCATCAGCTTTACATCACCAAAGCCGAGGCTCTCGCGGTGCGATATGAAGTACCCGACAGCAGCGACAATCAGCATTACCAGAGCACCTGCCAGCGCTCCGAGCAGCATGTCCTTTATCCGCATTCCGAAAGGAATCAGTGTGCAGGACATCAGTATCAGAAAGACGACAAACTGGTCGGGGATGATCTGGTATTTGCCGTCAGCTACGGCGATTATCATCAAAAGCCATATTATGACCAGCAGCGGCAGTACGAAAAGCCCGCCGTGTCCGCCAAAAGTCAGCATGTATATCCCGGCAACCGTAAAGAAAGCCGACAGCACCGGCTTCCACGGCATTCCCGGCAGCCTCTGTGCGCCGCGTTCGCCCCTTTCTCTGCGTTCCTCCGTGCGGGCCAAAGCTGCGCAAGGCGGTAAGCCGTAGTCGCACAGCCACGCCACCGGCATATGATTGAATACATACACCATACTGCAGCCCAAAAATATTCCCAGAGGCAGCATGGAAAGCACCCAGATTACAGTTTCAAAATTTACCGATTGTAACATAATATCTCCTTTTAATCCTCCCCCTGCTTTCAATATAGCAGAGGGCGGGGTCCCTGTCAAACAGCCTGCAAACCCACATAAACTCCACACCAAACCCACCATTTTACATTTACAACAAACGCGCGAGATGATAAAATATAAGTTGGCGCGAGTATTCGCCCGATCCCTAAGAGAAAATAAGGCGGAGGTCGTCAGACATATGTCAGGAAAATCGACTATATCAGAGCAAATCTATAAAATCCTATATGACGATATCATTTACCAGCGAATCCCGTGCGGTAAAAAACTCACACTGAAAATACTGAAGGAAAGGTTCGAAGTCAGCCACACCCCCATCAGGGAGGCACTTACCAGACTGGCCGAGAACGGACTTGTAAAATATTATTCAAACTGCGGCGTGACCGTATCGGTATTCGGCGAGCAGGACATCCGCGAAATCTACAAAATGACCGGCGAGCTTGACTCCATGGCAATCAGATTCTGCAAGGACGAGGGGCTGCTTGAGCCGCTTCTTGCGGAGCTGGGCGAAGTGATTGCATCGGGAAACGAATACATCGAAAGAGGTGACTACCTGGGCTGGAAGCGGTTTTCCGAGGAATTCCACTTTTCATTCTACCACTACGCAAATAACCGCTATCTCGACGAAATCGTCGGCTCACTCAGAGCAAAGATGGAGCTTCTCAGCTGGATGTATTACACCGAGCCGAACATGGAATCCATACACAAGCAGCATGTTGCAATCTACGAAACGCTGAAAACGGGCGACTATGACAAGGCGGCCGAGATGATGAAGGACCACCTGAAAAGCGACCTCGAGTATGCGCTCGCAGCATATAACAGCAAAGAACAAAAGTAAAAATACAAACAGAGAGAAACGATGAAAAACGTCTTTATGACAATCGCATACGACGGGACAAACTTCCATGGCTGGCAGCGTCAGCCGGGGGTGCGGACCGTGCAGGGCGAGCTTGAACGCGTGCTCAGCGAAGTCTGTGGTGAACAGATAACCATCGACGGCACCAGCCGCACCGACGCGGGAGTCCACGCTTATGGGCAGTGCGCTACATTCGGAGGCGGTTTCGCGATTCCGGTGGACCGCATTATGATTGCGGCGAACAACTACCTCGCGGGCGGCAAGAACAACGAGACGGGCGACATTCGCATCACGAGCATCAGAGAGGCTGCGCCGGGCTTCCACGCGCGCTTCGACGCCAAAGGCAAGGAGTATCTCTACCGCATCAGAGTGGCGGCCGAGCCCGACATCTTCCGAAAGAACTACTGCTACCAGATGAGCAAGCAGCCGGCCCTCGAAGAAATGCGGAAGGCGGCAGACTTCATCGTCGGTACGCACGACTTTAAGTGCTTTCAGGCGAGCGGCGGAGAGGAAAAAGAAACCACCGTCAGAACGGTGCACCACCTTAAGCTTGAGCAGGAGGGCACGGAAATCACGCTTGCGATAGCGGGCGACGGCTTCCTCTATAATATGGTGCGCATAATTACCGGCACGCTGATTGAGGTAGGGCTCGGGAAGCGGACGCCGGAAAGCGTAAAGGATATAATAGAAAGCCGGGACCGCACGATGGCAGGCTTTACCGCTCCGGCGCGGGGGCTGTATTTAAACGAAGTATTTTTTTAAGGATTTTTACCTAAAACGGAACAGGAGGAAGACATGTCAGAGAGACCCAGCTGGGATGAATATTTCATGGAGATGGCGCAGCTTACAGCAAAGAGATCTACCTGCCTCAGACGCAGCGTAGGTGCCATTATCGTAAAGGACAAGCATATCGTTGCGACCGGTTATAACGGTGCGCCGCGCGGAATCAAGCACTGCGCTGAACGCGGCGGCTGCATGCGCGAAAAGCTCGGAGTTCCGAGCGGCGAACGCCATGAACTATGCATGGCACTCCACGCAGAGCAGAACGCAATCATCCAGGCTGCGACGCTCGGCGTAAGCATTGAAGGAGCCACAATTTACGTGACTCATCAGCCTTGCGTCATCTGCGCAAAGATGATAATAAATGCGGGAATAAAGCGCATTGTGGTAAAGGAGGGCTACCCTGACAAGCTCGCGGTAGACATCCTCGACGAGGCCGGATTAAAGGTCGTGATGATTGACGAGCATGCCGGATACAATGCGGACTAGATAAAGGAAAGGGGTTGGGACCTGTCCCTAAACTTCCCAAAAGGCTAATTTGGGGACTGTCCCTAAAATTGCAAAATGGAATTTTATGGAAGCTTCCTGTCGGTATTTTTGACGGGACTTGTACTGGGACTCATTTTTACGCCGGTTGCTATTTGGCTTGCGCCGAAAATCGGCGCAGTTGACGTGCCCAAAGACAGCAGGCGCATGCACACAAAGCCGATGCCGAGATTCGGCGGAATGGCTATTTTCATAGGAACGACAGGGGCGCTCCTTATCACCATGCTCTTTGCCTTCCCTATGCTTCAGAAATATCTGATGCTCAGGGGAATGTATCAGTGGTTTGCACAGCCGGAGGACAAAATCTGGGCACTGATTGTGGGCGGCGCGCTGATTTACGCCCTCGGCGTGATCGACGATCTGAAGAACCTGCCTGCAAAGGTAAAGTTCCTCGGACAGATTGTATGCGCATCCGTAGTGTGGTTTATGGGAATCAGGATCAGCTTTATTTCGCTCTGGTTCAGCATCGATCACCTCTTCTTCAGCGAGGCGATATCCTATGTGCTCACCGTGCTCTGGATTGTCGGAATCAGCAACACCGTAAATCTGACAGACGGGCTTGACGGACTTGCGGCGGGCGTTTCCACAATTGCTTCGATATGTCTGGCTTACACATCGTACATACACGGCTCGTACCTCGCAGCGCTGGCGTTTCTTGCCATCGCGGGCGGCGCATTGGGCTTCCTGAGATACAACTTCCACCCGGCAAAGATCTTTATGGGGGACGGCGGTTCGCTCTTCCTCGGATTTATGCTGGCGACCACGTCCATCATAGGCGTGGCAAAGTCGGCGACGGTCATCGCCATGATAGCGCCGGTGCTGGTGCTCTTTGTGCCGATATTTGACACAAGCTTTGCAATCCTGCGCCGCGTGGCAAACCACAGACCGATCATGGAAGCCGACAAAGGCCACCTGCACCACAGACTCATGGCGGCAGGCCTCGGCCAAAGGCGCAGCGTTATGATGCTTTACGGCGTTGCGGCTGTTATGGGCATCGCTTCGGTGCTGTTTTCGAGAGACCTCTACGTGGAGACTGCGGGACTCCTTCTCGTAGCCTGCATGTACATATATATCTTCCTCACTGACGCAAGCTCGGGCAGACTGTCGCTTAAGGGCGTAAATGTCAAGGAGATCGAGCGCAGGGAAGAACGCGAAAAGGATCGCGAAAAAGACCACAAAGGAGAAGAACAAAAATGAAAATAATGACTGTATTCGGCACCCGTCCGGAAGCCATCAAAATGGCGCCTCTGGTAAAGGCGATGAATGCCGACCCGGACATCGAATCCGTGCTCTGCGTAACCGCACAGCACAGAGAAATGCTCGACCAGGTGCTGAGCCTTTTCGAGCTGGTGCCCGATTATGACCTTAACATAATGAAGCCGAACCAGACCATCAACATGATCACGGCAAACGTCATCATGGGGCTCGAGGAAATCCTCAAGAAAGAGCAGCCCGACATGGTGCTCGTCCACGGTGACACCACGACCACATTTGCGACCGCACTGGCAGCCTTTTACAATCAGACAAAGGTCGGCCACGTGGAAGCAGGCCTCAGGACATACGACAAGTATTCACCTTACCCTGAGGAGATGAACAGAGTGATGACCGGCCACATCGCCGATCTCCACTTCGCACCGACGATGCGGAACAGGGACAACCTCCTCAGAGAAGCAATCGACGAGGGCGACATCTACATCACAGGCAACACCGTAATTGACGCACTGCTTGACGTGACGAGCAAGCCGTACGAGTTTGAGGACGAGACACTGAAGGCTCTCGATTTCGAGGGCAAGCGCGTTATTGCGGTAACCTGCCACCGCAGGGAGAACCTCGGTGAGAACATGGAACACATCTTTGGCGCAATTCGCCGCATTGCGGACGAGTTTGACGATGTTGAAATCGTTTATCCGGTGCATCTCAACCCAAAGGTTAGAGATATTGCGGGGCGAATCCTTTCGGGAGCGAAAAACGTTCATCTGATTGAGCCTCTTACCTACCAGCCGTTCTCGAACCTGATGGCAAAGAGCTACCTGATCGTTACCGATTCGGGTGGGATTCAGGAGGAAGCGCCGGCTCTCGGAAAGCCTGTGCTTGTCGTAAGAAAGGAAACCGAAAGGCCGGAGGCTGTAGAGGCAGGTACCGTAAAGCTGGCGGGAGTAGAGGAGGAAACCATATACAAAATGATGAAGACCCTGCTCACGGACGCCGATGCCTACAGGGAGATGGAGCATGCCGCAAACCCTTACGGAGACGGGCATGCGGTGGAGAGAATAGTAAAGATCTTAAAAGAAAGACTCTCGGTATAGGTTTTATACAAACTTGCATCTTTATAAAGGCGGCAGATTACAAGTTTGCTGTCAAATAGCAAAACTATCTGAAATTTCAAGCGGAAACGACAATTTATCGGTTTCCGCTTTTTTATTTCCGGGAAACGTGCAAAAGTCCTGTAACCTTGATGTTTTGCGGTTTTGCGGCCTGCAAAGCGCCGACAAAGGCTTTGTATACAAAAGCGATAATGAATACAATAGACTAAACTTATTGCAAAATTCACGATTTTGAGGTATTATATTGTCATATATCGGGCTTGTTTGAACGGTTTTCGGCCCATAAATATAAATTAGCGAGGATGTAAATTGATTTATGTTATCAGTGCGGTCTGTGGGGCGGTATACGGTGCCCTTTGCGGACTGCTCAAATATATTCTCCTTTGGAGAAAGATGCTGACGGCAGGGGACGATGTATCCTTCAAAAACTCTCAGATTGTGAGCAGGATGATAATAGGATATGCAATCAATGCCATCGTGCTTTTAATCGTATTGTTTGTAAGACATGCCATAGAGCCGCTTTCGTTTGAGGCCACAATAATTGCTGCGGCAATCGGCTTATCGCTGGCGGGAAAGGCATATTCGATACAAAAGATTTATTCGAAAGTGAAATAGAGGAGGCAATTACATGACATCATTGTTACACTCAATTGGAATCGAACATGTGAATGTTGTTTGCTCCAGTGCAGTTATAACGATAATACTGATCGTTATAGCGCTGCTCGCCACCCGCAGGATGGAGCTCGTACCTCACGGACTTCAGAATGTTGCGGAATGGGCAATCGGCGGCTTGCACGGCTTCTTTGACGGAGTTATGGGCGAGTATGCGAACAAAAAATACTTCCCGATTGTCGGAACACTCTTCATTTACATACTGTTTTCAAACTATTTCGGCCTGCTCCCGTTGTCGGGACACATGCCTCATATAGCGGCTCCGTCGTCATCAATAAATCAGACGGCAGGTATGGCAATAGTCGTATTCTTTGCGGTACAGATTATAGGTATCCACGAGAAACGCTGCCGTAACTTCGAAAAGACGGGTCGCAAGGGAATCGGACTTTCGTTCTTCGGCCACCTGTTCAAGCCGTTTGCGTTCCTTTTCCCGATTATGCTCCTTGAGCAGTTCGTACGTCCTCTCTCACTGACCCTGCGACTTTACGGAAACATCTTCGGTGAGGAAGCCGTAGTAAACGCGTTCTTTAACCTCATTCCTATCGGCCTTCCGGTAGTTATGCAGTTCCTGAGCGTACTGATGGGCCTGGTACAGGCTCTGGTATTCTCGCTTCTTACTGCAATCTACATCGGCGAGGTCTGTGAAGAAGAGGAAGAATAAATTAAGAAAAACCCCATAACTTTTTTACAAAACGAAAGGAGAACAGAATATGGAAGGTTTAGGTTTAATCGCTATAGCAGCAGCAATTGCAATTGGTCTTTCGACACTCGGCCCTGGAATCGGTCAGGGTATTGCAGCAAGCAAGGCTCTTGAAGGTATGGCTCGTCAGCCTGAAGCATCAGGTATGCTCCGTACCAACATGATCCTCGGCCTGGCATTCATGGAAGCGCTTACCATTTATGGTCTTCTGATTGCTATCCTGCTCATAGGTAAAATGTAGGCAGACAATTATGATCCTTACAAAAGGAGGTTATCACTATGGTTGAAGCACTAGGCATCAACTTAAAAGAATTGATATTCGCCATCATTAACTTCCTGATTCTGACAGGCACACTTACATTTTTCCTCTACAAGCCGGTGCTTAGGATGTTTGATACGCGTTCAAACACCATCAAGGACACTCTGGATAATGCCAATGCGGTAAATGCCAGAGCCGACGCAAAGATGGAGGCGTACAACAAACGCATCGCAGGCGTAGAGGCGGAAGCAAGGGAAATCGTCAAGAATTCAAAGCTCAAAGCCGAGGCTCAGGCGCAGACCATTATCGACGAAGCGCATGCTGAGGCCGCAAAGATCAAGGAAAAGGCTGCGGCAGACATCGAAAGAGAACGCCAGCAGGCCATGACCGAGATGAAGGGACAGATAGCAGCACTTGCAGTCCTTGCAGCGGAGAAGATCTTGGAGAAGGAAATTGCCGTTACCGGACAGGATGAAATTATTGATGGTATATTAGAACAGGCAGGTACTTCAGGATGGCAGAATTAGCAGTTGCAATGACATATGGAGAAGCCTTGTTTGGGGCCGCAAAGGATTTGGATAAAGTTGACGAAATATCGGGGAACTTAAAGGACCTGGCAGCAATATTTGAAAGTGAGCCGGATTTTTACACATTCCTTTCTTCGCCGAGTATCCCGGCAAAGGACAAAAAGCAGGTGATCAAAGAAGTGTTCGCCGGCAAGCTTTGTGATGAGTTCAATAATTTCCTATGCATCCTCATCGACAAGGGCAGGATAGGTGCCTATGCACAGATAGTCAAGGTGTACGATGAAATTCTCAGCAGAGAAGAAGGCTATTCGTACGGCAGGATTGTGTCTGTACAGCCGCTTAATCCGGCACAGCTCGAAAAATTTGAGTCAGAAACGGCAAAACTGCTGAACACGAAGGTTCATCTCAAAAACGAGACAGACCCGAGCCTGATAGGCGGAGTCGTAATCTATGTCGAAGGAAAGATAATAGATGCATCCGTCAGAAATCGTCTGCAGACACTTGCAGGCAGCTTAATGTAGCATGAGAGGAGGCAAAACTTATGAATTTACGACCTGAAGAAATCAGCGCCGTGATAAAGGAACAGATCAAGGGTTATAAAAATCAGCTTGAAGTATCCGATTTCGGCACAGTTATACAGGTTGGTGATGGTATTGCCAGAATATACGGACTCGAAAACTGCATGGCCGGTGAGCTTTTGGAGTTCCCGGGCGAGGTTTACGGTATGGCCTTAAACCTTGAAGAGGACAACGTAGCCGCAGTAATCATGGGTTCGGACAGAGAAATAAAAGAAGGCGACATTGTTAAGCCTACAAAGAGAGTAGTAGAAGTACCGGTTGGTGCAGAGCTTATCGGTCGTGTAGTAAACGCCCTCGGTCAGCCTATCGACGGCAAGGGACCGATAAAGGCAGAAGCACATCGTACAATCGAAAATCCGGCACCGGGCGTACTTCAGAGAAAGTCAGTATTCGAACCTTTACAGACAGGTATCAAGGCAATCGACTCCATCATACCTATCGGTAAGGGACAGCGTGAGCTGATCATCGGAGACAGGCAGACAGGTAAAACAGCTATCGCTATCGATACTATCATTAACCAGAAGGGTAAGGATGTTATCTGTATCTATGTAGCAATCGGCCAGAAAAAGTCCACAGTAGCACAGCTGGTGCAGACTCTCTCCGACCACAACGCTATGGATTACACTATCATCGTATCCGCTACAGCATCGGATGTAGCACCGCTGCAGTACATCGCACCGTATGCAGGCTGCGCAATGGGCGAGCACTTTATGTATCAGGGCAAGCATGTCCTCATCATATATGATGATCTCTCAAAGCACGCAGTAGCTTATCGTGCAATGTCCCTGCTGCTTCGCAGACCACCTGGGCGTGAAGCATATCCGGGCGACGTATTCTATCTGCACAGCAGACTGCTCGAAAGAGCTGCAAAGCTGTCGGATGAGCTCGGCGGCGGCTCGCTTACGGCACTGCCTATCATTGAAACTCAGGCAGGAGACGTATCGGCATACATTCCTACAAACGTTATTTCCATCACAGACGGACAGATCTTCCTGGAGACAGAGCTCTTCTTCTCCGGCCAGAGACCTGCGGTTAACGCCGGCATTTCCGTATCCCGTGTAGGTGGTAACGCACAGATTAAAGCCATGAAGCAGGTAGCCAGCAAGGTAAAGCTCGACCTGGCACAGTACAGAGAGCTTGCATCCTTCTCGCAGTTCGGTTCGGACGTCGATGCCGATACAAAGGCAAGACTCGAGCACGGCGAAATCCTGATGGAAATTCTGAAGCAGGATCAGTATGAGCCGCTTGACGTTGCAAATCAGGTAATGATTATCTATGCAGCAACAAACAACTACCTCGCAGATGTCGATATCAGCGATATAAAGAATTTCGAAAAAGAATTTTACGATTTTGCGGACACGCATTATCCGAGCATAAAGAGAAACATTCACGCTTCGGGCAAATTGGAGCCTGAAACAGAAGAGGATCTCAAGACCGCACTTACAGAATACAAGAAAGTCAGAGCACAGAAAGAAGATTTCGTATAGGGAGGAGTGAGTCCTTATGGCAAGTAATATGCAGGACATCAAACGTCGTATAAAGAGCGTTAACTCCACGGAGCACATCACCAATGCGATGAAACTTGTGTCCGCAGCCAAGCTTAGAAAAGCAAAGGCCACCTTTGAAAAGACAACCAAATACTTTCGTTATGTAACAGAGTCGATCGAAGAAATCTTTAACAGTACGACTGACATCCCCGAGAAATATCTGATAGGAAGCCGTGAAATAGTAAATTCCTGCTATATCATAATCACGAGCAACCGCGGCCTTTGCGGAGCGTTCAATACGAACGTTATCAAAGAGGCCGAAGCCCTCATAAAAAAGGACCACCACAAGCCTATAATCATAGCGGTGGGATCCCGCGGCAGAGATTACTTTGCAAAGAGAGGCTACGATATCGAGAACGAATATCTGGCACCACCTGAAAGCATCTCCTTCCTGGAGACAAAGGAAATGACCAGACCTATTCTGGAAATGTACGACTCGGGAAAGATAGACGAGGTTTACCTCATCTACACATCGTATGTAAACAATCTCGAGCAGGCAGTTAAAACCGAAAGGATACTGCCATTCGACATCGAGGACGATCCGGAAGTCATGAAACTGGACAAGCAGGTTGAATATGAGCCTTCTGTTGAAGAGGTGTTCAACTACCTGGTTCCGAAATACGTTGAAATGAAGGTTTACGGATCGGTAGTAGAGTCGGCAACATGCGAGCACGCAGCGCGCCGTATGGCAATGGAAAATGCTACGGACAATGCGAGAGAAATGCTCGACAATCTGTCACTCTTCTACAACAGAGCCCGTCAGGCAGCCATTACCAACCAGATAATCGAGGTTGTTTCAGGCTCCGAGGCTCAGCAATAAGGAGGTGTAAGGTACTTTGAACAAAGGTATAATCAATCAGATAGTAGGACCTGTAGTTGACGTCAAGTTCAGTCCCGATAATATGCCTGAGCTGTTAAACGCCATTACCATCGAGCATGAAGGCAGAAAGATGGTAATAGAAGTAGCTCAGCATATAGGAGACGATGTTGTGCGCTGCATCGCGCTGTCATCAACAGACGGTCTTACCAGAGGCATGGAAGCTATCGATACCGGAGCACCGATTTCGGTTCCGGTAGGGCCTGAAGTCCTCGGCAGACTCTTTAACGTTATCGGTGAAACCATCGACAACAAGGGTCCGGTAGTTACAGAAACAAAAAGCTCCATTCACAGACCGGCGCCTGCATTCGAAGAGCAGGATACAACATCTCAGATCTTCGAAACAGGTATCAAGGTTATCGACCTGATCGCGCCTTATACCAGAGGTGGTAAGGTAGGTCTGTTCGGTGGTGCCGGCGTAGGCAAAACCGTACTTATTCAGGAGCTTATCAGTAATATCGCCAGAGAGCACGGCGGTATCTCCGTATTCGCAGGCGTAGGCGAGCGTACCCGTGAGGGTAACGACCTCTACTACGAAATGATTGAATCCGGAGTAATAGAAAAGACAGCCATGGTATTCGGTCAGATGAACGAACCACCTGGGGCACGTATGAGAGTAGCCCTCACAGGTCTTACTATGGCAGAATATTTCAGAGATGTGGCAGGACAGGACGTACTTCTGTTCATCGACAACATCTTCCGTTTCACACAGGCAGGCTCGGAGGTATCCGCTCTGCTCGGTCGTGTGCCTTCCGCTGTAGGCTACCAGCCGACGCTGGCTACGGAAATGGGTGCACTTCAGGAGCGTATCACTTCCACAAAGAAGGGCTCAATTACATCCGTTCAGGCTATTTACGTACCTGCGGACGACCTTACTGACCCTGCTCCTGCAACAACATTCGCGCATCTGGATGCGACCACGGTACTCAGCCGTGCCATCACAGAGCTTGGTATCTATCCTGCAGTAGACCCGCTGGAGTCAACTTCCCGTATCATGGACCCTCATATCCTCGGCGAAGAACACTACAACACAGCCAGAGGTGTGCAGGAGGTTCTCCAGAAGTACAAGGATTTACAGGACATCATCGCCATCCTCGGTATGGACGAGCTGTCCGACTCCGACAAGCTGGTTGTTGCCCGTGCGCGTAAGATTCAGAGATTCCTGTCTCAGCCGTTCAGCGTAGCTGCACAGTTCACAGGTATGGAAGGTAAATACCTGCCATTAAAGGAAACTGTCAGAGGCTTCAAGGAAATCCTCGAAGGCAAGCATGACCAGATTCCGGAATCCATGTTCCTCTTTGCTGGCGGTATCGACGAAGTTGTAGAAAGGTATAATCAGGCAAATGGCTAATTTAGTTCATCTGGAGGTAATAACCCCATCCAAAAAGTTCTATGAAGGAAGCGTCAGAATGGTTATATGCAACACCCTTACCGGTGAGGAAGGCTTTATGGCCAACCACGCATGGGCCTGCAAGCTTCTCGCAGTGGGCGAGCTTTGGATACAGGAAACCGAAGGCGGTGAGTTCAAATGCGCTGCGATTTCCGGCGGGTACATAGATGTCAAAGATCATATATTAATCTATAGCGATGCTGCCGAATGGTCGGAGGACATCGATATGGACAGAGCTTTGTCATTAAAGGAATCTGCACAGGCATTCCTCGATGCGGCAGCAGGCGAGGATACGTCAAAGCAGGATGAAGCTGAAATTGAGCGTGCCAGATTTGAACTTGCAAAGGCTATAACTCGTATGAATGTAGCCCAGGGCGGTTCCAAGAGGAAACACAACTAAAGTTTTTTGAATTAAATATTTTTTACAAAATACCCTTGCTATGTTATAATAGTAAGGGTTATTTTTTATTTCTTTAAATTATTGGTCAATATTACATAATAAGATTAGGAGGACATTATGTATAATCAGTTTGACTACGGTTTAGGCACTAACAAGTCTGTTATCAGAGAACTGTTTACTTACGGTCTCGAGCAGGCAAAGAAGGTCGGCGCAGACAAGGTTTACGACTACAGCCTCGGTAACCCGAGCATTCCTGCACCGGCAATTGTAAACAAGACGGCAATAGACATTATTAACAATGTAGATCCTCTCCAGGTTCATGGATATTCTTCAGCACCGGGATTTGACGATGTCAGAGAAAAGGTTGCAAAGAACCTCACAGAAAGAATGGGAATGACTATCAAGGGAAGCAACCTCTACTTCACCTGCGGAGCAGCTCCGGGACTCGTTTCGATTTTCCACGCACTCCACGCAAATGACGACTGCAAGCTCCTTGCAATTGCACCGTTCTTCCCTGAGTACAGACCTTTCGCTCAGGCTTCCGGACTTCAGTTTGACTTTGTAGAGGCTGACACAAAGGCATTCCAGATCAACATGGCTGCTCTCGAAGCAAAGCTTGACAAGAATACTCAGGCAGTTATCATCAACTCGCCAAACAACCCATCCGGCGTTGTTTTCAGCGAAGCTACATTAAAGCAGCTGGGCGAAATCCTGACAAAGAAATCCAAGGAATTCGGTCATCCTATCTACCTCATCGCAGACGAGCCGTACAGAGAACTCGTTTACGGTGGTGTTAAAGTACCTTGGGTACCTAATTTCTACAAGAATACAATCGTTGCATATTCATGGTCAAAGTCCCTGTCCCTGCCGGGCGAGCGTATCGGTTATGTATGCGTTCCTGACTGCGTAGAGGACGGACAGGCAATCTTCTCCGCTATCACAGGCGCAGCAAGAGCGATCGGCCATGTTTGCCCACCTACACTCATTCAGCGCGTAGTAGCAGAATGCTGCTCCACTATGCCTGACCTCGAGGCATACGATGACAACAGACAGACACTCTACGATGGCCTTCTCAAGATCGGCTACGAGTGTGCAAAGCCTGACGGCGCATTCTATCTGTTTGTAAAAGCACCGGGTGGCGATGCTAACAAGTTCTCCGAAGCTTGCAAGAAATATAATCTGTTGGTTGTTCCTTCGGATTCCTTTGGCGTACCGGGATATTTCCGTCTGTGCTACTGCGTATCAAAGAAGACAATCGTAAATTCCATGGAAGCATTCGAAAAGGCATTCAACGAATTTAAGTAGGCTTTTGAATTGTAGCCCCGCTGCTTTCCGCGGTGGGGCTTTTTCTAATTTGGGGACAGGCACCAATTTGGCGAAAATTCCAATTTGGGGACAGGTTCCGATTTGGGAGGTTGGGATGAAAGGAGAGAAGGTATGAGATTTGAAATTGTAAAAAACAAAAAGGATGTGCCAATTGAGCAGGTCATGGCGCTGTTAAAGGAAAGCTACTGGGCAAACAGCCGCCCGCAGAGAGTCGTAGAGACATCGCTTGAGCATTCGGATGTTTACTATGCCATAAACTCCGACACCGGCGAAGCCATCGGCATGGGCAGAGTTTTGACCGACTACGCGACTAACTACTATCTCTCCGACTTTATCGTGGAAGAGACCTGCCGCGGCACAGGCATCGGCACGACGCTGATTCACCGCATTGTGAACGACGAATCCGTTGCGAAGCTGCGCGGCATCATACTGACCGAGAACAAGCACGCATCGCTTGAGTGGGAAGGCTTCATTCCAAACACCGACCGCTGCATGGTGCGCGAAGCAGGTACGACAGCCAAGCCGCCAATGGACACAGACATAGAAAACTTCGAGGTAGTCAGGTTTTCAAAGGGCATACATTTCGAAGATGTCATGACGCTGATGAAGGAAAGCTATTGGGGGAACCAGCGCAGCGAAGAGACCGTGTATAACAGTATTGCAAACTCGGAATGTTTTTGTGCGGTGGCAAAGGATACCGGTATGCTGATAGGCATGGCGCGTGTCATCACTGACCACGCAGCAAATTATTATCTTTGCGACGTAATCGTCGATGAAGAGTATCGACGTCACGGCGTGGGCAGAAATGTGATAAACGCTATTGTGACGGATCCCGAGCTCGGACCGCTGCGCGGAATACTATTAACACGTGATGCACACGGATTCTATGAGAAGTTTGGCTTTGTTCGCGAGCCTCGCAAGTGCATGGAAAGACCTCGCGCCGACCAAAAGGCGGCAGAAGCGGCACAGCTGTTACACAGAAAATAGCGAAAACAACAAAAAAGAGAAAAAAATATAATTTTTTAAAAAGTGCAATGGAATCTATTGCACTTTTATTGCGTTTAGAATGATAAACTTTAATTGTTGAAAGGCAGAATACCTTTAAAGGAAAAATGAAACTTCGAATTGAAAGCGTGGAAACGAATTGATAATTCGAAAGTGAGTGATGAGAAAGTACCCGCGGCGGTGGCCGCGGGTATTGTCGTTATAGATTAATTTGCACAACAGATATCAGATTCCTTATTCTTTTTGCTCGCCCCTTGCTGCGGAATTTAGCGGATAGAGTCGGAATCCCGAAAGTTACATCAGGCAAGTGGAAATATATTGAGCGTGGAAATACGAGTGTGGGATATGAGCCCTTTAACTTTTCCACATGTATCTATGATGAGGTAAGGGATGTTTGCCACCTTCGATATTATACGGCTTGACATGTAATTAGATAGAGGTATAATGAAAATAGGATAAATCAATCAATAAAACGGAGGACAAATATGTACATTAATACAAATGCGATATTTTCCATGTCTCAGGCGAATCAAAATTTTTCTGCGGTTGCCAGAACGGTTGATGATATAGGCGAGGCGGTTGTTTTTAAGAATAATCGGCCCAAATACCTTGTGCTATCAATGGATAACAGCGAACTGCTTTTTGATCTGACAGACGACGAAAAAATAGATATTATAGCGAAGCGTGTTCTGGAAAAATATAAGAACGCATTCAAGGAGCTTGCAAAATGATAAAATTCAATAAAGAAAAGGTTAAATTGCTCCATCAGATTATGACCGAGGCCACCGGAGGAAGTGCCGGAATAAGAGATGAGGGATTATTGGATGCGGCGCTTGAAAGTGCATTTGCAACATTTGATGGAACCGAGTTGTATCCCAGTAAAGAAGAGAAGGCAGCCAAGATAGGGTATTCGCTAATTTCTAACCATGCCTTTGTAGATGGTAACAAACGTATTGGTGTTTATGTAATGTTGAGCTTTTTAGAACTAAATGGCATACATATAGATGCTTCAGATGGCGATGTCGTTGAATTGGGACTCGGTACAGCTTCCGGCAAACTAAAGCAGGAAGATGTTTTAGCGTGGATAAAGGCGCACAAATTATAATCACAATGGACTAATTTGCATAATGATATCACAAACTTGCGGCGCGGAACGCACCGCAAGTTCTTTTTTAGGGCGAATCAACGCCCTTTTTTGATTGTTTTTAAAAAATTTTCGAATTCCTGTCACAAAAATAGGGAATCAAAACGTTTTAAATATGAAGGGGAAAGCAGGCAACAAATAATCAAAGAAATTTTTGAAGGAGGCGGTGTCATTGATTGTGTCAAAGTGTCATTAAAAATAATTGTATTACGTTATTATTTAGAATAAATTGGAGGAAAAGAGAAATGCGAAAAACAAAGATTTTTATCTCGCTTATGACCGTTTTAACTTTAACCTTTTCAACTTTCTGCTATACTTATGGTGTAGAAAAAGTTCCAAAAGAGTTTGAACTTACTAAATCACAAATGACGCTTCTAAAGCAAGAATCTATCCCTACAGAAGAAATTGATTCACTATGCAGACAAATTGACGCATATCATCCTACAGAGGAGCAAGTAAACAACTACATTGAAGATTTAATTGCTGAGAAAGATGATGCTGATGTTTTGTCAGAACCGATTGAGTATGAAAGGACACCTAGCGGTGACATAATCACAGAATATGGAGTAATTCCGAATCAGGACCCTTCATTGAAATGGAAGACTGCAAAATCAGCACTTATGTCAGTATCTGGGCTATCAAACAAAGTAAATAGTTTAGATCAAACAGGTGTTTATTATCTTGTTAGAAGTACTACAAGGCATAATCAAATAACAGCATATGCTACGCTTCCTACTTTATCAAATGTTGCCTCTATAGACCGACCATACCACATGTTCGGTATGTCATCTTCAAATGGCGACAATTCAATGTATGGCGATATCGGTCTCGTTTATTTCCCTAATATTCAAAAGTGGAAAGGTTTTTACAATGTAGTAGAAAACGACTCTCGTTATCAAACTTACGATATCAACTTCACCGGGGGGAAAAACCTATATTTTAATTTGCAGATACAACCAGCTAAAGCAACTTTAACGATTAGAGATGCTTCGACATGGACACAGGTTTGCAAAATAGAGTATAATTTCACAACTGCATGTGTTCCTACCAATTTCTCAACCCTAAAGCTGGCCAAACAGATCACTTTAGCACAGGATATCTCACATAATGGTGTGTGCAATATTTTTTCGGGCACAAAGATGAAAAATGCGAAATTTTCACAAAGTATGCTTTATACGCCAAATGCCAGTAGATCTTTTACCCCTGGCTATTGCTCGGAAGCATTTAGACAAGGTCCATCTGTTGCTGGTTACCAAAAAGTAACGGCCTCATATACTGCATGGACGGATGAAACTGTTTCAATTTCATTTAATTAAACTGCCTCTATTGATAATTAGCAAAGGAAATAACTATGTCAAGCAAAAAACTTGTACGAACATATTTGATTATTTTGGCTTTATATCTACCTTTTTTGATGTGGTATCTCTTTAGTGCCATTAATCCTGTTTTTGTTATGGTTACTCCTATCACTGTAACTATTAATGGCGTAACTCTCGAAAGCAATGAGTATGCAAGGTATCCTATATTGAAATATAAAGACAATTTGTACTTTCCAATGACTTATAATCAATCCACCATTCTGAATTTGAATGTTGAGTGGACTAAATCAAAGGGGCTTACTATCAATCGTGGCAATCCGGCAGAGCCTAAGGGCTTTATGTATGAGAAGCCAAAGAGATTTAAAAATGCATCCTTACAGCTCGCAAGGGCTGTAAGGGGTGCTGTAAAAGTTAACGGGAAAGAGCTTGACTATTCTACTGATGCATCACAGCTTCTCTCGTTTCGTGATATAGTCTATTTCCCTATTGATTCGAAAGAAATGGCAGAAGAATTTGGCTGGACATGTAACTTTGGAAATGATGACACTCTAACAATTTATGCGGATAATTTCTTTTACACTCTTCCAAATGGTGGAAAACATAAGAATACGTTCCCTACATTCACGCTGGCAGAAACGCATTATGTTAGGGGGGATAAAGAAGTGCATATGTCTATTAACTGGAATCTTCCGATGGGGCCAACGCCATTTAACTTGATAATAAAAAGCGGAAATAATTCGTTTACACCCTCCGGATACTTTGGCTACAATCAAGATTCCAATATTCTATTTGGCGTAGAGGATAATGCAATAGTTACTGATTATTTGATTGGCCGTGGAATATATGATGAGTTTCAATATGGTATATGCAAAATAGATATGCTAACCGGGGAAGTCTTTCCTTTGGACTCTGATTTCAGCGAACAATCCCCTCTATAGCGTAGGTTTTACTTATTTCCCTGCAAAAACGACAATCCCCGCGGCGGTGGCCGCGGGGATTGTCGTTTTGGATTTATTTGCACAATGAATATCACAAGCTTGCGGCGCTGAACGCACCGCAAGTTCTTTTTTAGGGCGAATCAACGCCCTTTTTTGATTGTTTTTAAAAAAATATCGAATTCCTGTCACAAAAGCGAGGAATCAAAACGTTTTAAATGTGAAGGGGGAAATGGGGCATAAAATATGTAAAGAAATTTTGAAAGGAGGAGATGCCATTGATTGTAACAAATTAGAAGAGATTTTCAAGTATTCCGCATTCTAAACCGGGCAGGTGAACGCTAGGGGTACAATGAAAATCTCCAAAGGTATTTTATCACATTACAGAATATAAAGAAACCAAGGAGAAGAGACATGAAAAAAATTACAATTATCTTAAGCTTTCTTATGATTTTTACCTTTGCTTTTTCAGGGAGTGCGTTTGCAGGCGAAGCAGCAAATGTTGATTACAACTATGACACACCGGCAGTTTCAAACACCGTAAGTGCTTACCACGCTGTACCTGCTGCAGCCGTAAAGTCTAATGGATTGTCTGCAAGCGCATACCGCGTTAATTCTAATTACCTTAGAGTTACATTCACAAACTCTACTAACTCAAAAATTACAGACACTGTTAATGTAGCAGATGCGGTTTACGCCGGGGAGCATATTAGTGGACCATTCTCAATCAGTGTCCCAGCTAGAAGCAGTAGGTCATACGATGTATATGTTGGCGGATACCATGGCGCATATGTGATAACCGGAAGTCACGGATACTTTTATTTCGACCTTTAATACTTTTACTGGTTAGTGTACAATTATGTAGGTGGGGAGGATACCCCACCTACATGTCAAAATAAGATTAAATCATTTTCACAAAGGCGGATTGCATCTGCCGGGAGGTTATTTTGAATAAAAAAGAGAAACGGCTTTTCTTTCGCACGTTTATTCCGTCATTAATAATATTTGTTACCATTTTTACATTACTCTTTACGGCAATTAGGATTCTGAATCTGAATCCCGGAGGAGAAGACGCTCACATCCTTGCAGAAGAACTTGAGCTTGACTATCTTGTAGATGAAGACAGCCCATTCTTTGAGGCATTTTCAAAGGATGACAGGGTAAATGTGCTGCTGCTCGGAGTAAACGGAAATTTGACGGATACGATAATGCTCGTCAGCTTCAATATGGAGCATCCGCATGTAGACATCATTTCCGTTCCACGCGACACCTACTATAAAAGGGAAGGCTATAACTCGCAAGCGGAGAAAAAGCTTAATGCTGCATACAAAGGGAACCCGGTAAACACCGCTAAAGCTGTTTCTGAAATACTTCTCGGCATACCAATCAACTATTATGCAATAGTTGAATATGATGGGATAAAAACAATTGTAGATTCTATGGGAGGTGTCCCGATGGATATACCTTTCCGTATGAAGTACGACGATCCTTACGATACCCCACCACTGCACATAGACATCCCTGAGGGGCATCAAGTGCTTAACGGTGAACAATCTGTACAGTTTTTGCGCTTCAGGCACGCAAACAAAAACTCGGGTTTCAAAAGCTATCCAGAAGGCGATATGGGACGAGTTAAGGCGCAGCAGCAGTTTATGGTAAATGCTTTCAAGCAATGTCTCGGCTTCGACTTGCCAAAGATAGCGACAACCGTTTATGATAACCTGACTTCAGATATGAAGCTGAAAACAATGCTCTACTTTGCAGGAAAGGCATCAGGGATTACGAGTGAAGATATCAAAACATATACCTTGCCGGTAGATACAGACCCGGAACCACCGTATTATGTTTATCCTAACGTGGAGAAAATCGAAGAGGTATTGATGGAAATATACACTATCGAAGAAGAGAATAGTGAAATTGAAGAAACAACAGAATAATAGATAGCTTAAAGGAGAATAGAAATGAGTAAGAGAATTTTATCTTGTATATTAGTACTGGTTTTAGTCATAGGGTCCGCAACCGTCGCGTTTGCAGGGAATGTCCCCCCGGCTCAGCAGGCAAACTACCCAGGTGGCGCTTCGGTGCAGTATGTTAGTGTGTCGAGTGTAGACGTTAATTTAAACATTGTCGGTTCAACCGCTATGGCAAATTTACGTGTTATACCTAAAGCCACAAAGAATGTAGATCGCGTAGGCATAAGTGTAACGCTTTCACGCAAAGGCGATATAACAGCCATTAAAAAGTGGGATGCAACAATATATCCCAATGCCATTGGCGAGTATACATGGAATGATTCGTATAAGCTTTCTGCAAAAGGTTCTTATCGATTAACTGCAACAATAAAGTGCTATTCAGGCAGAACACTAGTCGAAACAGTTTCAGAGAACAGCGCAAATGTAGCATACTAAAAAATACGAAAAAGGTCTCACGGCTGATTAACACCGGAGACCTTTTTCGCATCTAAATCAATAATATTTTAAACTTTCTGCAGTTTTTATAATTTCTTCTAAATCAATACTCGCGCGAATGTTGAAAATTCTGTCAGCCTGAATCCAAACAAGCAGGGTTTCTCCCCCATTGTTAACCCAATATCCATCGTACAAATTTTTTATGCGGACAGTGCCGCTTTCTTCTGCCTCATTATCTAGGGAGACAGTAGACCCAGCTGCTGGGTGTTGTGTAATATATATGTTGTCGTCCGAATTATTCCTAAAGGCAACCGTTTTAAGTTCGCCATCCCATTCTTCTAAAGCAAAATCGAATTCAAACCCTTCCGGTAAATAATCCGGATACCAAAAACCTTCCCATGTAGCCGGTATGCCATCGGGCAGGCCGTTTTCTTCACTGTTTGGTGTAAGGGTGATGTGCGTGGGCTCTTCTTCCATAATGAAGTTTCTGAATTTATCGCGTACCGCATCGACATTGGTGACAAGGATTGCACCTGTACCGACAAATACAGCCAATGCTACGCAGGCAGCTACCGAAAGCCTCTTTACTATGCTGCGACTGCTTGATTTTTTCTCGGGTTCTTGGTATTCGGCCTCTACCATCCCTTTAATTTGCGCGCGCAAATCCTCCGGCATTTTTACATCGTGCATTTCCGCTACAATTCGTTCATATTCAGCATCGCTTTCCTCAGCTAAGCTTTTCCCCACATAAGTCAGCACCGCCTCGCCTTTTGCGGCTATTGCCTCTCTGTAGAGGTTATCTTTCTTTTCCACTGTCCTCACCACCTTCACCTTGGGCTTTCAAAAGTTTGCCCAGTTTTCTCACAGCGCGACTCAGCCTTTGCCGCGCCGCAGCATAATTTATGTCCAAAATCTCTGCAATTTCTTTTTCGCTTAAGCCGCGCCCGTATCTCAGCTCAATAACAGCTTGCTCTTCGGGGTTTAATTTACGGATTTCGTCGTGCAGCTCCTCGCTTATTTCTTGAGAAGCCAATATCTCTAAAATGCCTTCATCCTCGGCAAACAGATCGGGGAGGTTGTCAATTTCAATACTATCCAAAGAAATTTCTTTTGACTGCAGATTTTTCTTTTTTCTGTAATGATCTTTTGCTACCGTTCCTGCGATTGAGTGTACATACCCTTTTGCACCTTCGGATTGCGGGTTGCCAATTTTTCCTATATTATTTATGATTTTGACAAACGCATCCTGCACAGCATCCTTTGCCAAAAATTCATCCCTCAGATAAAAAAATGCTATTCGGTAGATGCCATCCCCATATAATTCAAGGATAGTTTCGACTTTTTTGTTTTCTTCTTGTGAAAGCTTTGGCCTCTGCATAATTGATTTCCCCTTTTCGGTTTACTCTCAAATTATAGCAAAGCATTTAATTGGGCTCAACAATTTTGCTGCGAGTTTTCACAATTTTTTGCAAGTATATATGCGACAGCAGAAAACAACTCATATACTGTAAAATTTAAATTGCATATTGTGGATTTCCGATTCGTACGCATCAAATAATCTGTTACTTACATAGTATCGTACGCCTCCAATGAACAGCACACTATAATTTGTCTTTATCGGTTCTGTTCCGTAGAAGCTGACGAAAACACTCCATCCCTTTCCAAGATAAGTGTAATCTGCTCTTGTTCCGGAATTAGCTGCAGCTAAGATTTTACCCGTACTGGTATTTTCAATGATTTTCCCTTTTACAACAATGGTGAATTCGCAAAGTATTGAACCTGTGCCAAATACCGGATTCTTTTCAAGGAAATATTTCGTACCCTCAACATTTATTGTCATATTTGCGCCCCTCACAGGGAACTTACTGGCGGCAACCGCATGTTGATTTACCTCGCGTCGTAGGTCTTTAGATATTGAAATAGTGTGGACTTCTCTTTGGGCATTTCTCCAAACAAAGAGGTAGTTGCCTTCAGCAAACGCCTTTGAATTCTCCGAGATAAACTTTTCGGTAATATCTTCACCGTCAGCATTTTCAACAATGCAATCCTCCGGCTCTTCAAAAAGCTGTCTTGCCATTTTCATAAACTTTTCACTCGGAAGTGGGGATTTGAAAGGGCTTACCTCATAAAATTTATCTACCATTAAAAGGCTGTCGTAACCCATCTGCGGTACATACAAGCTGTTGTCCCAAGCAAAGCTTGCCGGCGCTGAAAATGCTACAATCAGCAATACCATAAGTGCAATTGTTGCTTTCCGCATAACCTATACTCCTTCTTGTATTTAATTTAATACAAAACATTCAAACTTTACTGAATTTTCTCGAATACCAATGAAATTATAGCTTCATTCACAGCTAATGTCAATTAAAACAGGTCCCTTTCCCCCTTCACATTTAAAACGATTTGATTCCTCGCTTTTGTGACAGGAATTCGATATTTTTTTAAAAACAATCAAAAAAGGGCGTTGATTCGCCCTAAAAAAGAACTTGCGGTGCGTTCCGCGCCGCAAGCTTGTGATATTCATTATGCAAATTAATCCAAAACGCTAATGCCTCAGCCCCTTCATATCACATGAAGCACGCCGTTTTCTACTTTAAAATGTATGTCGCAGCCCGCGAAGCGGATTCCGTAGATGCGAGCCGGATCATCCTGATAAGCGGGGCGCGGGTCCTGGGACAGGACGCCCGTCAGGGCCGGCAGCTTTGATGCCGGGAGCCCCGCAGGTACTGCGTCGTAGACGACTTCAAGGAGCCCGGAATCCGGTGGCGATGCGAAGCCGCTTTTCGCCTCCGCTACAGCATCGCTGTAAGGCACATATGGCTTTATATCGTAAATAGGCGTTCCGTCCACCATGTCAGCACCAAGCACGTGAAGCACCGGCGCGCCTGACTCTCCCTCGTATGTGACAGATTCGAGCCGCACTACGGAAAGCCCCACAGGATTCGGCCTAAAGGGCGACCTCGTTGCAAAGACTCCGCGCCTTTCATTTCCGCCAAGCCGAGGCGGGCGCACGGTCGCTGACCAGCCCTCGCGGAAATTCTCCGAAAATCCCCATATCAGCCAAATATGCGAATACTCTTCAAGCCCCCGAAAAGCATCGGGGTTTCGAAACTCCGATTCAAAAGTGATCGTCCCCGTAAGCTCCGGCACAATGCCGCTTTGCCGCGGTACGCCGAACTTTTCATCAAAATCTGTATGTATTGTTGCAATTTGTTTCAGTTCCATGCCGGTTTGCCTTATCTTTCCATCTTGTGAATCCCCTCGAGGCGATTCAGTGCGTCTGTCAGCACCGCCTCGGACTTTGCAAAGTGCAGGCGAATCAGGTGATTTACAGGCTCGCGGAAAAAGCTTGAGCCCGGAACCGCGCCGATTCCGACCTTGCGCGCCAGATCTTCGCAAAATTCCAGATCATTCTCGTACTTGTAGCGCGAGATGTCCAGCAGGACATAATATGCGCCCTCCGGATTTGTGTGGTCTATGCCGATGCGGTCGAGTCCGTCCAAAAAGAACTTGCGCCGTTTTGCATAGTCAGCCAGAAAGTCGCGATAGTAGTCGTCGCCAAAGCGAAGCCCCACAACAGCAGCTTCCTGCATCGGTCCGCTCGCGGAAATAGTCAGGAAGTCGTGGACCTTCTTTATCGTTTCGGTGATGGACTCCGGCGCGATGGTGTAGCCCAGTCTCCAACCCGTCATCGAGTAAGTCTTTGACAGTGAGCCGCACGATATTGTCCTCTCCCACATGCCCGGCAGCGTCGAGAAATAAGTGTGCTTCATCGGCTCGAATACCAGATGCTCATAAACCTCATCGGTAATGACGTAGGTGTCGTGCTTTTCCGCAAGAGCGGCGATGAATTCCAGCTCACTGCGGGTGAAAACCTTGCCGCACGGATTGTTCGGATTGCAGAGAATGATGGCCTTCGGGTTTTGCGCGAAAGCTGCCTCGAGATCGGCTTCGCGAAATTTGAAATCAGGCGGAATCAGCGGCACGAAGATCGGCTCTGCACCCGAGAGAATCGTGTCGGCACGGTAATTTTCATAGAAAGGCGAGAAAAGGACGACCTTTTCTCCCGGATTTACGACGGTCATTGTTGCAGCTATCATGGCTTCGGTGCCGCCACAGGTTACAACGACCTCTGTCTCGGGGTCGATCTTCAGTCCCGTGAAATGCTCCTGCTTTGCAGCGAGCGCTTCGCGGAAATTTTTTGCCCCGAAGGTAATCGGATATTGGTGCACCGGCTCGTTTTTAAGCTCTGCGAGGCGATCCAGTATCGCCTGCGGAGGGTTGCTGTCGGGGAAGCCCTGCGACAGATTCAGTGCGCCGTATTTGTTTGAAATGCGCGTCATGCGTCTGATAACCGAGTCGGTAAAGTGATTTGTGCGTTCAGATAATGGTTTCATAGAATCTTTCTCCATTAAAAATATCTTCATTGCCTATAACAGCAATGAAGATATTATACTGCGAAATGCTATTTTTGTCTAATACAGCCCTAATACAGCACCTTGCTGAGAAATTCCTGCGTCCTCGGATTCTGCGGATGTGAAAGCAGCTCTTCAGGAGAACCGCTCTCTGCGATGATGCCTCCGTCCATGAAGAGGATGCGGTCCGAAACCTCGCGTGCAAAGCCCATTTCGTGTGTTACGATGACCGATGTCATACCGGCCTTTACGAGGCACTTTATTACCTCGAGGACCTCGCCGACCATTTCCGGATCGAGCGCCGATGTAGGCTCGTCGAAAAGCATTACGTCGGGCTCCATTGCAAGCGCACGAACTATCGCAATACGCTGCTTCTGCCCGCCGGAAAGCTTTCTCGGGTATTCATTGATTTTATCATAGAGGCCGACCTTGTTTAATAGCTCGGCTGCCTGTTCATCCGCCTCTGCAGGTGTCTTTTTCTTTAAAAGGACCGGCGCCAGCGTCAGGTTTTCCTTGACCGACAGATGTGGAAAGAGGTTAAAGTGCTGGAAGACCATGCCCATCTTCTGGCGATGAACATTGATGTCCACATCCGCCTCGGTAATGTCGGTGCCCTCAAAGAATATATGCCCCGATTCCGGAGTCTCCAGCATGTTGAGGCAGCGCAGGAATGTGCTCTTTCCGCCGCCCGAAGGCCCGATGACCGATACGACCTCGCCCTTTTTTATATGCTCGTCCACGCCGCAAAGAACGTGGAGGTCGCCAAACCATTTGTTTAATCCTACCGTTTTAATCATTTGCTCTCAGCCTCCTTTCGAACGCGCAAAGGAGCCTGTTCAGAATGAATGTGAGAACAAAGTAAATTACGCCCACTATAAAGAGGCATTCCATTGTCAGATAGGTCGTGCCCTTTACCTTCAGGTACGACGTCATCAGCTCGCCGATAAAGAACGTGCTGGCCAGCGAAGTATCCTTTACTATTGTGATGAACTCATTTCCGAGAGCCGGCAGTATAGTCTTTACCGCCTGCGGAAGCACGATACGCAGCATCGTCTGCGAGGAGGACAGACCCAGGCTGCGCGCGGCTTCCGTCTGCCCGCTGTCGACCGACTGTATGCCTGACCGGAAGACTTCCGACACATAAGCGGCAGAGTTTATGATCAGGGCTATTGCTATGCTAACGAAGTCAGACACCGCAAAGGGCAGCAGCTTTGGCACCAGGAAGTATCCCACATAGAGCTGCAGGAGCATAGGCGTGCCTCTCACTACCTCCACTATCGCAATGCAAAGCCAGTTCAGCACCTTGAAGCGCGACATACGACCGAGGCAGAAGAATATGCCCAAGATCGCGCCAAAGAATACAGTTATCACCGACAAAAGGAGCGTGTAGCTGACGCCCGTTACCAGGAACACATCCCAGTAACGGGTCATTATTTTTACTATGTTATCAAAGTATTCACTCATAATTATTCAACGTTTCCTTCGTCGTCATAAGTTACATCTGCTGCTGTGTCGATTCCCGCAAGCTCCTGAGCCTCGGTGTACCACTGGCCGTAGTAGCCGTTTTCATAAGCCTTTGCGAGGCATGCGTTGATTTTTTCAGTGAGTTCGTCGTTCCCCTTCTTTATGAGGATTACGTTGTTTTCGGATTCCTCGGCTACGTCAAAGAGGAAGCCGGAAAAGCCGATATTGTCGTTGCTTGCGATGATTGCCTTGCCGTTGCCGTGTGCTACTGCGAGGCCGTCAACGTTGCCGTTTCTGAGAGCTTCAACCGCTGTTCCGACATCGCCGAATTCCTTGATGTTTGTGGAATCAGGCAGCTGGCTTTCGCAAAGAGCCATCTGGAGCGATGCTGTCTGCGCACCGATTGTAAGTCCCGCAAAGTCGTCTACGCTGTCAAACTGTCCTGCCTTGTCAGCGAGAACGATTATGGTCTGCTCTGTTTCGTTGTCGCCTGCATAGTAGTAGTCCGAAAGGTTGAAGTTTTCAGCTCTTTCAGGTGTATATGAATATCCGGAGATAGAGATTTCAACGTTACCGCTCTGTACTGCAGCCTGGCAGGCGTCAAAGCTCATAGGCTTGATTTCCAGAGTCATGCCGAGCTCGTCTGCGATGAACTTGGCGAGAGTGATATCAAATCCAACATATTGATCCTGGCCCGTCTTTGAAGTGTCAACAAATTCCATAGGGGAGAAGTCAGGGGATACTGCAACCGTCAGAACAGGCTTCTGGTTTGCCGCATCATTGTCTGCACCGGCATCAGAGCTGCCGCAGGCTGTGAAGCAAGCCACAAAAGCCAGCATGAGAATAAGCGATAAAATAATTGATAAGGGTTTTTTAGTTTTCATTGGAGTTTACCTTCTTTCTTTGTTTCTTCTTTTTCTTTGGTTTAATTTTCCTTTATGGTAGTTTACTCACTATATGCATATTTATACATTTTGGCTGTTTCGAAATTCTCAATTTACACGTTAATTCTCGGCGGCATAGCGACTGTATAAAAATTAAACTTTATAACCAAATCTGCAAAAATATGCACACATACCTTTAATACATCAAATAATACTCTTATAATTATGCAAAGTCAAGAGAAAAGATACAAAAAATTGTACTGAAACTGTTTTTGCAGAAATTGCCCTCAGGACCCAAGAAAAATGCGCCCCGCTTTATCGCGGTAGAGCGAAAACGCAATTGTAAGGCTTGTCGAATTGTGTTATACTACTAAAAGTAAACATAAAAAAGCGTATACGGAAAAGGAGACGCAATGAAATTATTCATAGCAGATGCATTTACAGAAGAATTATTCGGAGGAAATCCCGCAGGTATAGTGCTGCTGAGCGGCAGTGACGAAACAACTGTGTGGCCCGCCGAGGAAACGATGATAAAGACCGCAGCAGAGCTCAGGTATTCAGAGACTGCTTTTTGCCTGCCGCTTGCGGATGGCAGCTTTCGCACTCGCTATTTCACGCCTGCTGCAGAGGTTGATCTTTGCGGTCACGCGACAATTGCGACCTTTACCGTTTTGAGAAGAGAAGGTTTCCTGAAGGGGGACGGCCCGTTTATAAACCGTACTCTTGCCGGTGATCTCGAAATCTGCGTGACGGAAAGAAACGTCCTGATGGAGATGGCAGAGCCGAAAATCGAAGGCGAGATAACTGACGAGGCGGCGCTTGAGGAGCTGTACTCCGTGATGGGCCTGAAGTACACACCGTCAGCCGGAGGAGTGCCTGTCCATCCGGGGATAAAGGCTTATCCGAAAATGGTCAGCACCGGCCTTTTAGACATAATGATGCCGGTAAAAGATGAGGCCGAGCTTGATGCGATCGAGCCTGACTTCCCTGCGCTTGCAGAGCTTAGCGACAGGTACGGTGTGGTGGGCGTTCACGCGTTTTGCATTGCTTCCGACGAGGAGCAGCGCATGGGAATTACGGCTCACGCGAGAAACTTTGCGCCGCTCTACGATATCGACGAAGAAGCGGCAACAGGCACGTCAAACGGCGCGCTTACTTACTATTTGCAGTCAATCGGATTCCTCGGCGAAGTCGATGACGCCTGCATAATTCAGGGCGAAAAGATGGACAGACCGAGCACAATCAGAACACATATTGAAGGAAAGAGAATATTGGTGGGCGGCGATGCTGTCATACTCGCAGAGGGCGAGATTCACATATAGCGTCCGCGGCTTTGGCTCGCATGTGGCCTGCAGCTTTGGCCCGCAAATTGAAAGGAGATAATTTAAAATGAGAATAAACAGCTTAAAGGGAACAAACGATTACCTGCCGGAGGTGCAGCAGCTCCGCGACTATTTACAGAGCGTAATCCTCCGCACTTATCAGAATAACGGCTACGAGCGTATCGCAACGCCTATAATTGAGGACATCGAAAACCTCGACAATTCCGACGGCGGCGAGAACTTAAAGCTCATCTTCAAGGTAATGAAGCGCGGCGACAAGCTGGCAAAGGCTCTCGAGGCCGGACAGTTTGACGACCTCGCAGACATCGGACTCAGGTACGACCTGACACTTCCGCTTTGCAGATTCTACTCCGCAAATCGCGACAAGCTGGCAAAGCCTTTCAAGGTAATCCAGATGGGCGATGTTTTCCGCGCCGAGCAGCCGCAAAAGGGCAGACTTCGCCAGTTCGTGCAGTGCGATATCGACGTTATCGGCAGCGACAACCCGAGCATCGAAATCGAGTGCATCAACGTTATGGGCAAGGCGCTCATGAACATCGGCATAAAGAACTTCAAGATGAAGATAAATGACCGCCGCGTGCTGAATGCAATGCTGCTTTCGGCAGGCTTTCCAAAGGACGAACTGATGAGCGTCTGCATTTCATTTGACAAGCTTGACAAAATCGGTGTCGACGGCGTTATCGGTGAGCTGAGCGAAAAGGGCTTTGACGAGGCTACTCTCACAAAGTTCCGCGGCCTGATTGAGGGCGGCGAGATAACTCTGGAAAAGGCTCGCGAGTTCTGCGAAGACAAGACCTATGCAGAGAATCTGCAGTACATCATAGATACCTGTAACGACCTCGCAGAGGGCAAATACGAAACAGTATTCGATATGTCTCTCGTTCGCGGTCAGGGCTACTATACAGGTACAATCTTCGAGGTTGAAAGCCTCGACTTCGGCTCATCTATTGCCGGTGGCGGCCGCTATGACAACCTGGTCGGCAAGTTTATCGGCGAGGATATCCCGGCATGCGGATTCTCAATCGGATTCGAGAGAATTTGCGCAATCCTGATGGATAACGGATTTGAAATTCCGGGAAAGCCAAAGCGTTTTGCCGTAATCTACGAGGAAAACCAGACCGCAGAGGCTATTCGCTATGCTGACAGCAAGCGTGGCGAATACGACGTAACGCTCGTATCAAAGCCGAACAAGCTCGGCAAGCTCTTCGGAAAGCTAGAAAGTCAGGGCTACGCCGGCTGCTACGTAGTAGGCGACGAGGCCGACAAGTGGTTCTAGTCGGAAACACCAAAATGCTTGCATATAAACACACAAACACACAAACTCACATAAAAATTTAATCCGGTTGCCTCCAAATGCAAAAATCGCATTTGGAGGCAACTTCATTTTGGGTAACAAATTGCCTCTTTAGACAAAAGAAAAGACCGGCTTGGCTGGACCGGTCTTTTTCTCTTGATGTAACGCAATTTTCCCATTTTTAAAGTCGCATTTACATATCAATATTTTATATACACTTAGGAGAAACAATTGTATTTTTGATTATTGGTATTAATAGAAGATAAAAATCTCAGCTGCGTAAAATACGATTGCCATAAAAGCTATTGCGATGTTCGCTTTGAAATACTTCTTTGTCATAATTCACCTCCTGCCCTTTAGGGTCTTTGTATGCTGAGCCTCGCAAAACTTGCTGCGCGAGGTTTTTTGTTCTTTTGTTATTTTGTGATTTTAATATAACATGTGGGTTGCAACACAACTGCAACAGCATTCACAAAAAAATAAAAAACCTCAAAAAAATTTTTTGAGGTTTTTGATACATCGTCAAAGTGCCGTGTTTTCAATACTTTGCGGCTGTTATATTTTTTCTATCCCTGATTATCCGGAACATTTTCATTGCCGAAGAGGGAAATTTGTGCCGCAGCAACTTCATCAACTTCGGTTTCTGTGGCTGTGATTGCATTTTCTATATCGTCGATTTCAGGCAGATCCTTTAATGTCCTGAAGCCAAATGCCTTCAAAAACTCATCGGTCGTACCGTAGAGAATCGGCCTGCCGATAGCATTGCTTCGGCCGGCTTCCTTTATCAGCTCTTTCTTTTCGAGGCCCTCGATTACACGGTCGCATTTGATGCCGCGGATGGACTCGATTTCACCCTTTGTGACCGGCTGCTTGTAGGCTATGATTGCCAGCACCTCAAGCGCTGACTGCGAAAGTCTCTTGTGCTTTACCGGAGTGCAAAGTCGCTGGATATAATCCGAGTTTTCGGCATTTGTCACGAACTGAAAGCTCTTGTTTATCTCGCGAATCTGAATGCCGCGGTTTTCCTGCACATATTCCTCCTGAAGCTCTTTGAAATATGCATAGGCTTCCTTCCAATTTATATTCATTACCTCTGCAGCCAGCTTTACATCCAGGGGTTCTCCCCAGGTAAAGAGCATGGACTCAAATGCAGATTTTATAGCTCTTGCGCTGCTCATATTCCTGCCTCTCTTTCAACAACAAGCATTCCGTCTCTGACCTCTGCCTCGTTTCCGACATTCCCGCCCTCCGCATCGGAAGGGTCCTGCTTTACTACCGTAATTTCTCCAAAAAGCTCCGGCTGCTCAAATGTGACATATTTTGACTTTGCCATCTCGAGAAGCGAAGCGAAGGTGATGACCTTTCCCGAGCGGTCCGGCTTGTCAGCAATCAGCTCGCTGAAGGTAACCTTCTTTCGCGCAACCAGCCCGGTGAAGAATGTCCAAATGTGGGCGATGCGCTGCTCTATGCTGATCTTTTCGCGCTCTATGCGCTGGTAGCGTTTCTTGACTTCGGCAATCTTGTGCTTTTTGTGGAGGAACATATTGAATGCGCCGACGAAGTGCTCGAGATCCATGTGGAGATACTCGTCAGGCTGGTTGAGATACTCGCTGATGTCCTCCTGCGGCTTTTCGTAGATGTGTGAGCAGCGTTCCTCGGCTTCGGAGAGAAGCTCTGCCGCCTGCTTGAAACGCTTGTACTCGAGAATGCGTTCCACCAGTTCGCTGCGCGGGTCTTCTTCGGGTGCTTCGCCTGCCTCCAGCGAAACGCGCGGAATCAGGAGCTTTGACTTGATCTCAATCAGCTCCGAGGCCAGCACCATGAACTCGGTTGCGATGGCAACGTCGAGCTTTTGCATGCGGTCGAGGTAGTCAAGATACTGCTCGGTAATCTGGGCGATCTCGATATCGTAAATATTCATTTGTGCGTTCTCGATCAGGTAAACGAGCAGGTCAAACGGCCCCTCGAATACGTCAAGCTTTACTTTGTAGCTCAAAGTGCGCCTCCAAATGATAAATGCTATAAGCTAGTTTTCGTTGAAATTGTATATTAAAAGTCCTGCGATAGTGATTACCGCGCCGATGCACTGCATCATAGTCGGGATTTCACCCAGGAAAATGAGTGCCAGTATCATTGCCATGACAACCTCTGCATTTCCCCATGCCGAGAGGAAGAGCGGTGTCACATAGCCAAGCACCCAATTGAACAGTGCGTGCGCACCGATTTGGCAAAGCAGTGTCATCGCTATCAGCCACAGATAGTCGGTTGCAGGGTAGCCCACAAACGGTGTGCCTGTCGCGAACATGCCTATCCAGCAGCAAATCCAGCAGATTCCGAACACCAGAAAAATGTAAACGGGAGAAGAGATGGTTTTCCTTTTTACCGTACCGACACAAAGGTACAGCCCGTAAAATGTTCCCGCTAAAATCGCAAAGATATCGCCGGAAAACTTGCCGCCGGCAGAAAGGTCAAGCCCTGCCATAATAGCACAGCCAACGAGTGCGACACAGATTCCGAGAATCGCTTTACCCTTTACCTTGCGTTTGAACAGAAGCACTGTCACCAGCAGCACCGCAAAAGGATGCAGAGACTGCAGCACGATTGCGGTTGCAATGTTTGTCATCTTTACGGCATTGAACCATGAAAAGAAGTGCCCGAACAAAAAAAGTCCGCCGACGCCGCACCCCGCCAAATCCCGCAGGGTGAGAGCTTTGAGCTCTTCGCGTCTTTTTAGAAGCACCGGAATCGCGAAAAACGGCAGAGCAAAGGTCAGCCTGTAAAAAACTATCGCAATGCTGCTCGCAGTGATTGCTTTGCCCAGGATTCCGCTGGTACTGCCCATCGCAATCGCAAAGAGTGCGATAAGCCGCGCATTGCGCGTAAATATATTGCTTTTTTCGCTACCTTCTGACATATTATCCTCCTACGATTTTGCAACAATTTATTTTAACATACCTACGAAGTTTATGAAAGAGGAAAGTGACAGCTTTACAACTCGTATTTAAAGTAAGAGGTGGTAACCATAAAAGAACAGCTTACTGCCCCGGAAAACCTGCATCCAAAATCTGGAAAAGAATTTGACAACCAATCCCCCCTATGATATAATGCACAAGTCTTTGGGATAAAGCGCACATTTGTCCGAAAAGACAAGAAAGAGAGGAGAACAGAATATGGCAAAGAAGCTTATTCTTGTGTGGCTTACCTTGCTCATGGTGCTTTTCTCATCAATTTCTATTTATGCTGACGAAAACGTTCAAGGTGATTTTTTTGTTAAACATGTTGTCGTAAACGGCGAAGAGATCATTAATTACAATCTTCAATATCCCTTTATCCTTTACGGTAGCACCCTGTATATTCCACTGACGGACGGCATCGGCGAAATCTGCGGATTCGATGCTGCAGTGGACTGGGAAAGCCACACATTAAAACTACTGAAAACTGATTCGACAAAGAAAAATATCAGTTCAAACTGGATGAAAAACGATAATGTAGACCTGCTCTGCACTGTCGTTGAAGACATGACCATTCTCGCATACGGAAAAGCAAGCGGTAGCGCTGTAACCGGCGACGCAGCCGTGACAGCTGCAGCTATCGAAAAAAGCGAGGGCGAGATGACAAATGTCGACGAAGCCACTGAAAGCCGGATCCAGCTGGCAGAAAACACACCGGTGCTTTATGCAGGCGGGTATCTTTATTTACCGCTGCGTGCGTTTACGGGTGGCGAACAATTTAATTGGGACATATACTTTGACCCATACTACGGAGTATGTATCAGTACGGATCCAGGCGTTCCTGCATCCGGCTATGTAGACTCGGCAGAGTTATTAAGAAATCGCGGTTATGTGAATTACATCATGCAGGCCAATGCAACGGTTCCTGCATCGCTGGCACAGAATTACGTTTTCTTCTTCAAGAGGGCGGCCTATCTTTACGGAATAGACGAACAGCTACTCATGTCCATAGCCAGAAGAGAGAGCCATTTCGGCTACAACTGCGGCAACTATTCACCAACAAAGGCTGCCGGCATGATGCAGATTTTGCCTTCCACCGGAGCAAGGTGGGGACTTTCACTTGAAGATCTTTACGACCCTTACAAAAATATTATGTTCGGCGCACAGTATGTGAGCGAGCGTATTAATGCCTATGACGGTAACTGGACACTCGGCCTTTCGGCTTACAACCAGGGTTCCTCAAAGGTAAACAGGGGTTCATATTCCACAACCTATGCGACAAAAGTTCTGGAAACCTATAATACCATCAGTAATTATCTGGTGCAGAACGGCTTTGTTCAGTAGGTACAGCAAAAAACATGACACTCAAAAGGAAAGCATAAAAGAAATATGAAAACGGCGGTTTAAAACCGCCGTTTTTACTTTGCTGTAAAGGTTGAAAATACTCGGAAAAATTTATATAATATATTATGTATAGGTATGTGATTATACTTACAAAAAGGAAAAGGTAAAAAGATGGCAAAGAAAGAAACACAAACCATAATACGCGAAGGCACAAAGGAATATGTTGAAACAAAGCATAAATCCGCGATGGCGTTCTGGGTAGCGTGCATCGTCTGGATTCTCGCGGCAATTTTTCTGCCTATGCATAAACTCATCTTTGTTTTAATAACAGCCGCAGCGTCAGTGGCAATCGGCGCGCTGGCGGGAGTGCTTACTCCGAAAAAGGTAGTGCGCGAGCAGGTGAAATTCCACAGCGGCAATGCCGACCTCGATGCTATAGTTAATGAAATAAACACTCAGCTCGAAGTAATATCTGCAGAGCACGCAAAGATTGCAAGGCGGGCGGGGAAGGTCGCAAACGATGAAATCCGCAATGACGCCATGAAGGCGGAAAAGACTGTCGGCGAAATCGAGAGCACCGTTGAAAAGATACGCGAAGCTCTCGTTGACAGACCGCAGGAAATTCCGCAGGTCCGCAGGTTTATGAACTACTACCTGCCGATTGCGAGCAAGCTGATGGCAAAGTATGCCGAGGCAATTGCACAGAACACGGAAACGGTCAATATCAAAGCGCTCACCGATAGCATAGAGGCGGCCTTTGAGACAATAGACACAGCATTTAAGCACCAGCTTGATGCGCTTTTTGCAGACGACAAGCTCGATGTCACAACAGACATAAAGGTTCTCGAGACCATGCTCCGCAAGGATGCGCTTTTGGACGAGGACGAGATGCCGCAGCAGACAGCACAGGCTGCACGGGCAAATGAAGCACCTGCAGCGGTACCGACAATAGACAAAGAATTTTGGGAGGACAACAAATGGCAGAAGTAATGACAATGGAAAAGGTAACATCGGTTCTGGAAATGACAAAGGATGAAGAGCAGGCAATCAACCAGCTCGCTGTCCTCGACAAGACAAGCTTTTCGGATACCCAGCTGGCAGAGATAGACAAGATGGCAAGCGGCATCGACATCACAGACAGCACGGCGATTATTCAGTACGGTGCTAACGCTCAGAAAAAGGTCGCTGATTTTGCGGATTCCGCACTTGGCTCGGTAAAGACAAACGACCTGGGCGAGGTTGGAAACATGGTGGCAAAGCTGGTAGGCGAGCTCGAAGTATTTAACGAGGAAATCGAAGGCGGCAAGGGCCTCAAGGCACTTTTCAAAAAAGCACAGAAAAATGTAGCCGTATTAAAGGCAAAATACGAAAAAGCCGAAAAGAGTGTAAACAGCATCATTGAGACGCTTGACGATCACCAGGTAACACTCCTTAAAGACATTGCGATTCTCGACGAGCTCTATGAGACCAACCACGAATACTTCAAGGAGATTTCATTATATATAGCAGCCGGCAAAAAGAAGCTCGAGGAAGCTCAGAGCACCACACTTGTCGAGCTTCAGCGCAAGGCCGAAGAAACCGGCGCAGCAGAGGATGCACAGAGGGCAAACGATTTTGCCGCTCAGCTCGAACGCTTTGAAAAGAAGATCCACGACCTCGAGCTGACACGCATGGTTTCGGTTCAGATGGCACCGCAGATCAGAATGGTACAGAACAACGACAATATGATGAGTGAAAAGATTCAGTCCACCATCGTAAATACCATTCCGCTGTGGAAGAGCCAGATGATTATTGCTCTCGGGCTGGCTCATTCCGAGGAAGCTCTCCGCGCAGAGAGAGCCGTTACCGATGTGACAAACGAGCTTTTAAAGCGTAATGCCGAAAAGCTGCATCAGTCAACAGTGGCAATCGCTCAGGAAAGCGAGAGAGGCATAATAGATATAGAAACACTGACACATACAAACAAGGAACTCATTGCAACACTCGACGAAGTCAGAAACATTCAGGCCGAAGGTCACCAAAAGAGACTCGAGGCACAACAGGAGCTGGGCAGAATCGAAGGCGAGCTTAAGAACAAGCTCATCGAAGTGATAAAGCCGCAGCTTGCAGGCGAGGTGAAAGATGAAAGAACTGAAGTATAATCGCAAAGCGGCAAAGGTTGTGCTGGTGATTGTCATCATACTCTCGATTGTTTTGGGCTGCAACAGATCCATACATTCAATCGAAAACGATATGGACAGCATCTACACAAACGGATCGCAGGCTTACGGCAAGCCGATTCAGGACGTTGCCGTTTACACGACAAACGGACTCGAGCTGTACAATATAGCGGAGACCTACGGCTATGCGACGGAAGAGCTTAAAAACGGCCTGGAGACTCTGAAGACAAAGGGCGGCAGTGTGACTGCAGTGCAGGAGCCTCTGGAGACAGTAAAGGCGCAGGCAGAGATAGTCTATGCGGCGATGCTTACTGCATCCGATGTTCCGGAGTACGACAGAGATGCGGCGATAATGTACATGACGCAGATGGAGACGGCGCTTTACAGGCTTAGCCAGAATGTCGTTTATGCGGAGGCGGCCGAAAAGTACAACAAGGCAATCAGAGGCATTCTGCCGAGACTCATCATGCCAAAGGCACAGCCGGCAGTAATATTCTAAGGAGACAGTAAAAATGGAGCAGAGAGGTTTAGGCCCTATTGTGGCACTGCTTATCGTCGGAATAATCATATCGATGACAGGAGTGTTCGGCGGGCCGGGCTCCCTTTTCGGAGGGGACGATGTGAATGTGCCTGAGCCGACGGAGGCATTCTATGTGTACGATACGGCAGGTGTTCTTTCGCAGGAAACCGAAAATTATATAGTGGCAAAGAATATTTCGCTTTATGACGGATGCGGTGCGCAGGCTGTCATCGTTTGCGTGGGCACAACGGGCGCTACGCCGATCACCGATTTTGCCAAGGAGATTTTCTCCGGCTGGGGTATAGGCGACCGTGCAAAGAATAACGGCGTTCTGCTGCTGCTTGCAGTCGACGATAACGATTACTACATGCTGCAGGGAGAGGGAATCAAATCCTCGTTCCCGTCAGGTGAAATCAAGCTGATACTTACCGAGAGCCTCGAACCGGGCTTTGCGGAGGGTAATTACGATGCAGCGGTCAGGGAAACCTTTGACAGAATCATTGACCATTATGAAGCAGCCTACGGAATTACGGTCGTTGAAAGTACGGACAGAACTGCGCTCAATGAAAATCATCAGGGCAGCGGCGGTGAGAGTAGCACGGGTATTTCGATATCGAGAAAGGATATCGCAGACCTGGGCATGTTCGTAGTTAAATCCGTTATGACGATGATAAAGATTGTGATTATCGGACTGGTTTTGATTATAATCGGCACAATCCTGCTGATTGTATTCCTGGTAAGGACGAAAAGAAAAAATGGCGGCAGGCTTTCCATCGGAGATGCGGTGGCAGACAACGCTCCGCCAAAGAAGAATGTAAACCCTTATTCCTCAAAGATGAATGTAAATTTAAAGGAAAATAAGGGAAATGATGAAAGTGTGAAAGAAGAGAAAGAAGAGTAGAAAATGAAGAACAAGATTTGTCTGCTCGGACTGCGGGGCTCAATACCGGTCTCGGGGGACGAGTTTAGAGAGTTTGGCTGCGCCACATCCTGTATGGTTGTATATGCGGAGCCTGAAAACGGCGAGCCGGAGCCGGAACATGCAATAGTAATAGATGCCGGAACGGGGCTTCTCAATCTCCGAAAGAATATGCCGGGCAGTATCAAAAAAGTAACGGTGCTGCTTTCGCATATTCATCTGGACCACATTCAGGGCCTTTTGATGCTGCCCGAGATGTTTAACGGCCGGCTGGAAATGGATATATATTGCGGAAAGCACTGCGGTGGTTCGTTTGAACCGTATCTGCGGGATATGATGAAGCCGCCGATCTGGCCGATAACGCCGGACTTCTTTGCGAAGTCGGTACACTTCCTCGATTTGCCGGAGGGTGATTTTATGGCCGGAGATGTGCTGATTTCGTCGATGCCGGGCTCGCATCCGGACGATATAGATATATTCAGGCTTACGTTCAAAAACGGCACAACGCTGGTTCACGTCGGAGATTATGAAGTGGGCCAGAGCGAAGAGATAGATGAAAAGTTAAAGTCGTTTGCGAGAGACACCAGCCTTCTGCTGATGGACGGAATGTATACTATGGATGAATATTCGTCACAGAGAGGCTTTGGCCATTCTCCTTGGGAAATGACCGCCGAGCTCGCAAACAAAGTTGGAGTACAGAGACTGCGCATTATCCACCACTCGCCGACGCACAGCGACGAGATGCTGCGAGAAGCGGAAGAGTATGTAAAGAGTAAGTATCCAAATGCCGGAATGGGCAGGGAAGGGGAAATTTTAGAACTATGAATGACGTCATACTGAGCAGGCTTCTCGGAGTCGGAATAGCATTATCAAATATAAAGGACGAAGGACAGCTGTACCAGACAATTCTGGAGGCTGCAATGGATATCATCGCATGTGACGGCGGAACGCTCTACACCATAGAAAATGATAGCTTAAAGTTCCGCGTTATGATCACACGCTCGCAGAATGTTAAAAAAGGCGGAGACAACGGCCCGATTGAGCTGCCGAATGTGCCGCTGAAAAGAGAAAACGTCTGCGCGCGCTGTGCACTGGAGCGTCGTGTATTCAAAATAGACGATGTATACACCTCAAAGGATGGCTTCGACTTTTCCGGGCCTAAAAAGTACGACCAGATGACGGGCTATCGTACACAGTCAATGCTCGTAATCCCGATGGAAGACGACAAGGGCAAGATTATCGGTGTCCTCCAGTTTATCAATGCAATTCAGCAGACAGGCTTTATCGGACCGTTTGCGCAGTGGCACATCAATGTAGTGCTTTCACTGGCAAGCCAGACCGCCATCTGCCTGACAAATCATAACTATGCGCGTCAGCTCGAGCGCACGATGGACAGTATGGTTTCCGTAATGTCAACCGCAATCGACCAACTGACACCTTACAATGCCAACCACTCGCGCAACATGGCAAAATATGCGCGCAAGTTCATCAAGTGGATGAACGAGACGGGCGAGGGCTGGACATTTACGCCTGAAGATGAGCGCCGCTTTATCATGGCAGTGCAGCTGCACGACGTCGGCAAGCTCGTCACTCCGCTCGATGTAATGAACAAAGAGACCAGATTAAACGGGCGTGAAAAGGAAATCCACAACAGATTCCGCTTTATCGCAAAGCTCGACGAAGTCGACTACCTCAAGAAAAGACTTAGTGCCGAAGAGTACAAAAGCCGCAAGGCGATGCTCGACGCAGGCCATCAGATTATAGACACCATCAACAAGGCAGGCTTTTTGAAGGATGACATGCTGCAGATAATCAAGGATTATGCGGCAAACACCTATTGGGATGAGGACGACGAGGACAACCCGGATCCGCAGCCATGGCTTACCGAGGAAGAGGTGCATCTCCTTTCGATCCGAAAGGGCACGCTTTCCGACGAAGAGCGTCAGATTATGGAAAACCACGTAGTCATGACCGCAAAGCTGCTCGGAGAGATGGAGTTTACAGATGCGGACCTCAATATCCGCCAGTGGGCAAGCGACCATCATGAGCTGCTGAACGGCTCGGGATATCCGAACCACAAGACGGGCGACGACCTCGACTGGAATGTGCGTCTGCTCACTATCCTCGATGTGTTCGACGCGCTCACAGCACGCGACAGACCGTACAAGCCGGCAATGCCTATTGAAAAGGCTTTCGCAATTCTCGACGAGATGGCAAACAAAGAGGGAAAGATCGATCCTATGATCCTCGAGCTCTTCAAAAAGAGCGGCGCCGGCGAGCAGGAGCTCACCGAAGAGGAAAGAAAAGACCGCCTGATCTGCTAGGCTAATCTGGGGACAGGCACCAAATTCGCCTTTTTTCCAATTTGGGGACAGGCACCAAATTAGCCTTTTTTCCAATTTGGAACACGTCCCCAAATTCGCCTTTTGGCAACTTTGGGGACAGGTCGCACAAATTGTATATGCAAGTAGGAAATATAGATAGGAAATAAGAATGGAAGAAAAAACGAAAAAGGATAAAAAAATAACTGCGAAAATCAGAAATATCATAATTCTGCTTTTCATATTTCTGATACTGGCGATTTGCTATAATCTGGGTCTGTTCTACAAAACCGACGCCAGCATCAGCGACAGCCTCTATCAGGAGAGTATGGCAACGGACGGAGAAGTCGTTCTGGTGAACATCGACTCTGCGGCGCTGAACGAGCTTGGCAACTTGCCATGGTCACGCGATGTCTATGCGGACATAATTGAAGCGCTTAATGCGGACCCCGAAGCCAGACCTGCGGCAATCGCGCTGGACGTGGTTTTTGCCGGCTATTCGGGAAATGATTATGCTGACGACCGGCTCCTTAAGGCTTGCGCTGACGGCGGAAATGTAGTTCTTGCGGGCGATGCCATCTTTGGCAGCCAGCTGGTATCGGGAGATGAAGGCTTTTACATGGACGACGACGCTGTGCTCGGCTGGGATGAGCCGTTCCCTGAACTCAAGGAAGTAACCCGCGTCGGCCACATCAACGCATTTTACGACACCGACGGCACCATTCGCCACATGCGTCAGTATGTGAAGGTAAACGAAGGCCAGCCCGACGAAGCCGTTTACCAGATATTTGCGCGCGAAATCTACGAGCAGTACTGTGAAAGCCTCGGCATAGAACCGGCTCCGCAGCCGACGCGCAGAGGCGATGCGCCGTATATCAAATACAGCGGAAAGCCGGGTGATTTCTCTGAGAGCATTTCTGCACTCGACATCATCACAGGTGATGTACCGGGAGATTATTTCGAGGACCGCATCGTAATCATCGGACCGTACGACGCTACACTTCAGGATAACTACCAGACCGCAATCACCCACGACGAGAATATGTTCGGCGTGGAGATTCAGGCAAATATTGTTCAGGCTTATATAAACGACGAGTGGCCGACCGAAATGACGGACAAAGCCACAAAGGCACTGGTGCTGATCATCGCAGCTGTCTGCGCAGTGGCATTTGCACTGACAGGACTAAAGTTTACCATCATCGGCTGGATTGTTTTCGCACCGGGCTGGGTCATTTTATGCAAAGTGATGTCGGGCAGGGGCTACCTGATGCACCCGTTCTACATCCCGATTATCGTAACGGTTCTCGCAATCGTTGCAATCGCGCTCCACTACATAACGGCAGCTATTGAAAAGCGCCGCGTAACCCAGGTGTTCTCGCGTTACGTTGCGCCCGGAGTAGTTACGGAGCTGTTAAAGGAAGACGAATCCGCACTCGGCCTCGGCGGCAAGAACGTAGATATTGCAGTACTTTTCGTGGATATACGCGGATTTACCACAATGTCCGAATCTATGGCGCCTGAACAGGTCGTAGCGATATTAAATGACTATCTGCAGCTGACCACCGACTGCGTAATGCAAAACGAAGGCACGCTCGACAAGTTCGTCGGCGACTGCACGATGGCATTCTGGAACGCGCCTCTGGCTCAGGATGACTATGTATACAAGGCATGCCGCGCTGCGATGGACATGGTCGAAGGCTCCATTCCGCTGACGGCAGAGCTCGAGCGCAAGTTCGGCAAGCGCGTAGGCTTCGGCATAGGCGTACACTGCGGCCCGGCCGTAGTAGGCAACATCGGCGCCAAGCAGCGTATGGACTTTACCGCAATCGGCGACACTGTAAACACTTCGTCGAGACTTGAGTCAAACGCTCCGTCATCGACAATCTACATCAGCCGCGCAGTAGCGGACATTCTCGGCGACCGCGCCGAAACGACTTCGCTGGGCGGCAGCATCAAGCTAAAGGGCAAGACCGAAGGCTTTGAAGTCCTGACGCTGGACAAGCTTTACTAAATTAATACTTTTGGAAACGACTAATGAGACTCAATAAATACATTGCCCAGTCGGGCCTGACCTCCAGGCGCAAGGCTGACGAATTAATTGAAAACGGAAACGTAAAGATCAACGGCATGGTCGTAACGGAGCTGGGCACAGACGTGCAGCCCGACGACATCGTGGAAGTGAACGGCAACCGGATTCATGCGGAGCAGAGGCTTGTCTACTATATGCTGAACAAGCCGACAGGCTACGTGACGACGCTGTCCGATGAAAAGGACCGACCAATCGTGACCGACCTTCTGACCGATGTGAGCGAGCGCGTCTTCCCGGTGGGCAGGCTTGACGTCGGCACCAGCGGGCTGCTGCTGATGACAAACGACGGCGATCTTGCGAACAAGCTGATGCACCCGAAGCATCAGATTTACAAGACCTACCGCGCAGAAGTTTCGGGCGTTCTCTCAGCCGAGAGGGTGGCGAAGCTCCGCAAGGGCGTCGATATCGGTGGTTTTATTACCAGCCCCGCAAAGGTGAAAATCGTCAGGCAGGCGAAATCCCACTGCGTAGTGGAGATTCAGATCTGCGAGGGGAAGTATCGTCAGGTGCGCCGCATGTTCAAGGCGGTGGGAAATCGAGTGCTTGCGCTGCAGAGAGTGGCGGAAGGCGAGCTGTACCTGGGCAGACTGATGGAGGGGCATTACAGAAAGCTTACACCTGAAGAGGTGGCTTACCTGAAGGGACTGTAAAAAGCAAATATAAAAACAAAAAATAATGAACCGACAGACAGTGTCTGCCGGTTCTTTTTGGTTCGTATATCTTTTATGTCAAATTACTTTCTCTTGCATTCCTTTGGAGTTACGCAAGTACCTGTTGCTCTGCATACAACGATAGGCTCTTCGAGGAAGTCTGCAGCGGAGTCGCTGATGTCCTTGCGGGAAACTACAACCTTGCGAGCTTCGAACTTCATGTGGCGGGAAGTGTTGCCGATCTTGTCGATTTCGCCGTAAGCTTCGATATAGTCGCCTGCATAAGTAGGAGCGAGGAATTCTACGTTATCGTATGCGCAGAAGAGACCTTCGTCTCCGTCGAGCTTGATGAGGAGTTCTGTAGCAACGTCTCCGAAGAGGTGAACCATATGTGCACCGTCTACGAGCTCGCCACCGTAGTGAGCATCCTTAGCTGACATTCTTAATCTGATAGTTGAAGTAATCTTTTCCATCTTGAGTTCTCCTTTTTGTTAATTTGTTTGTTAGTTTGTTAAATATGTAAAAAAGTATTTCTAAACCTGTAATACATAGTTGCAAATTCCGTGCCAATGATTTATTATTGAAAATGGAAAGAATTGAACCGATTTTGGTTCAGCTCGATGCAAAATCGCTCCGAATTCGGTTCAATCCCTTCGGGAGGTTGTTAAAAATTTATGGAAGATCGTTTTTTTGAACAATTTGGTATGAGTCGCGTGCAGGGGCCGAAGTCAATGCTGCCGACTTCTGCATGGAGTTTGGACAATTCGCGGGAAATCCGCCCGAGCGAAATGCGTATCGCAGTGCGGAAAATCCATATGGAGGCCACGAACTTCCGCCAGCTTCAGCTCGAAAGCGGCGACGATATCGAAAAGATAAAAGAAAAGGTAACCGATATCGTAAAAAGACGCGGAAAGCTGCACAATCCTACGACAGATACGGCGGGCATAGCCTACGGAATCGTTGAGGAAATCGGCAGCGCTTACGAAAATCCAAAGGGACTAAAGCCGGGCGATGCCGTTATCTGCAATGTGTCACTCGCCAGCCTGCCCCTTTTTATTTCGAAAATAAATAAAATAGATCTGGCATATTCCCAGCTTGATGTGGAGGGCTATGCGATACTCTTTAACCGTGTGCCAACGCTCCGTGTGCCTGCCGGAGTGCCTATAAATCTGCTGCTTCTCATAATGGATGAGTCGGGAACTCTGCTGACCGTTTCGGAAAAGGCGGCCGGAAAGAAGAGGGTGCTCGTAGTCGGAAACAATATCATGATAAACATGATCTACGGCTGGGCGGCAAAGAAAAAGGCGGGGAAGGATGCAAAAATAATCTGCCTTTTGGATGAACGACTGATGGTCCACGGCGAAAATCCGGAGGCCTCGTCGGCTCTCGATGCGGTGTTTGACGAAGTTCGATATGTGGATATTCTGCGGCCGATCGAGTGCATGCGCAGCATGGAGGACGAGCCGCCGTTTGACCTTTCCATCAACTGCGCGGACATCCCGGGCGCAGAAACCGTGAACATTCTTGCAACCCGCGAGGGCGGCACCGTAATATTCGCAAATCTCATCAATAACTTTAATATTTCGCTCTATATCACAGAGGCGGGCGCAAAGCAGCTGGAGATTTTGTCGGCAGTGGGCTATATAAAGGGCTATGAGGATTTCGACATAGAGCTTGCAAAAGACCTCGCACCTCTCTTTGAAAAGGCGAAGTTTGCGCGCCTCAAAGGCCTCAGACGCATACAGAACTACGCTATGGCAAAGGAAGCCAGACTTCTCGACTCCATGGCGAACATCACGACTCTGACGGACGATTTCATCTGTGAATCCAGAGCCATGAGGGAGGTTCTCGAAAAGGTTACGGCTGTTTCGAAATACGACTGCACGGTATTTATCACCGGAGAAACCGGTGTAGGTAAAGAAAAGGTCGCAAACATCATTCAGAAAAACAGCGCCAGAAAGATGCAGGAGTTTGTAAAGGTTAACTGCGCCGCAATCTCCCCGACGCTGATAGAATCCGAGCTTTTCGGATATGAAAAGGGTGCGTTCACAGGCGCCAGCTCGAGCGGTAAAAAGGGATATTTCGAGCAGGCGGACAACGGAACCATTTTCCTCGACGAGATAGGCGAGCTGCCGCTGGAGATTCAGGTAAAGCTCCTGCGCGTAATTCAGGAGGGTGTTTTCTACAAGGTCGGCTCCAGCAAGCCAAACAGAGTAAATGTTCGTGTAATATGCGCGACGAACAGAGACATAGAGAGCATGGTCGAAGAGGGAACCTTTAGAGAGGATCTTTATTACAGACTCTGCGTTTTTCCTATCAGAATACCGAGTCTGGCCGAAAGACCGGAGGATATTCCGGCACTCGTGCTCCATTTTATAGATAAATACGGGCAAAAGTTCGGAATAACCCGCGAAATTTCCTATGACGCCATGGAATATCTTTTACTCCATGATTGGCCGGGAAATATCAGAGAAATAGAAAACGTGGTGCAAAGACTGCTGATAAATGCAAAGGCGGGCACAATTCTTCCTTACGATGTGACAAAGGAGCTGAACCAGGATCTGTTCAGCGGCATGAATACCCAGTCTGCGGCGGCGGAGCCGGTTCAAAGCGGACAGCATTTGGGCGATGTGGTGAACGAGTTCGAAAAACAGATGATTACCGAAGCGCTCGAAAAATACGGGTCTACGCGAAAGGCGGCAAACGCCATAGGAATCAGCCAGTCACAGCTGATTCGCAAAAAGAAAAAGTATGGTATAGAATAGTGAACCGCAAACGGTTCACTATTTCTTTCGCCCGCGTGGCGCCCGAGCGAAAGGACGGGGAAAATCAGGAATTTTTCAGGGATTTCTAGTGTGCCTCCCGGGTCGGGACACAAGATAAAGTGCTTTCAAAATTTTTAATTATTTTTGAAGTTTGGCACGCTTTTTGCAAGTATAATAGATGTGACGATATGTCAGTAATTAAAATTAATTTTATATTTAGGAGGACACTAATATGCAGAAAAAAGGATGCCCTTACGGCACACACAGAGTTATTTCCCCAAAGGGTGTACTGCCACAGCCGGCAGACAAGATTGACAACACAATGGAAATCTATGATAACGAAGTACTTATCGATGTTAAGACTTTAAACATAGACTCCGCTTCCTTCACAGAAATCGTAAAGAGAGTTCTTGACAAGAAGCCTGCAGAAGTAACAACTCAGGAAGAAATGGACAAGATCGGCGCAAAGATGAAGGAAATCGTTGCAAATGCCGGCAAGCACAAGAACCCATGGACAGGTTCCGGCGGAATGCTCCTCGGTACTGTAGAGCAGATTGGTGAAAACTACAAGGGCGACCTCAAGGTTGGCGACAAGATTGCTACTCTCGTATCCCTTTCACTGACTCCACTCAGAATCGACGAAATCATCGCTATGAGACCTGCTATCGACCAGGTTGACATCAAGGGTAAGGCTATCCTCTTCCAGAGCGGTATCTATGGAAAGATTCCTTCAGATATGCCTGAAAAGACAGCTCTTTCCGCACTCGACGTTGCAGGTGCTCCTGCACAGGCTGCAAAGCTCTGCCAGCTGAACCAGAAGGTTCTCGTTATCGGTGGCGGCGGCAAGTCCGGTCTTCTCTGCCTCTATGAAGCAAAGAAGAGAGTTGGCGTTGACGGTCTCGTAGTTTGCGCAGCAGGCTCACAGAAGTCCGAAGACAGAGCTCGTGCTCTCAACCTCGCTGACGAATACTTCCACATGGACGCTACAGATGCAGTAGGAATGTACAACAAGGCTATGGAACTCACTAACGGCGAACTCTTTGACGTAGTTATCAACTGCGTATCCATCGAGAACACTGAAATGGGTTCAATCCTCTCCTGCAAGGACGACGGTACAGTTTACTTCTTCTCAATGGCTACTTCCTTCACAAAGGCAGCACTCGGTGCTGAGGGCGTAGGCAAGGACGTAAACATGATCATCGGAAACGGCTACACAAAGAACCACGCAGACGTTACTCTTCAGTGCCTGAGAGAGAACGAAGGTCTCAGAAAGCTCTTCGAAGAGATGTATGCATAGCCCAAACAAACCAACTAACGATTTATACAACCAACTAACGATTTAACAACCAACTAACGATTAACGAAACTATTTAACAACTAACAAACATACAAAAAATCTGAAGCAAATACATTTCAGAAAAGGAGAAATTAAATGGCTACAAGAAATTGGAAAGATATTCCGTATTTCAAGAATGTAACCGATGCACAGTGGAATGACTGGCATTGGCAGGTTGAAAACAGACTCACTACCGTAGAGCAGATCGAGCAGGTTGTAAACCTCACTGACGAAGAGAGAAAGCAGATCAAAGAAGGCGGCTTCCGTGTTGGAATCACTCCTTACTATGCATCTCTGATGGATCCTGACGATCCACACTGCCCTGTAAGAATGCAGGCAGTTCCTGTTGCAGCAGAATCCCACAGATCATGCGCTGACATGCTTGACCCTCTCCACGAGGATGAAGACTCCCCGGCACCGGGACTTACTCACAGATATCCTGACAGAGTACTCTTCCTGTTAACAGACAAGTGCTCAATGTACTGCAGACACTGCACACGTCGTAGACTTGCAGGTGAAACTGACGGTGCAAGAAGCCGTGAAGACATCGATGCATGCCTCGCATACATCAGAAAGACTCCTCAGGTAAGAGACGTCCTTCTTTCCGGCGGCGACGCACTTCTCGTTGAAGACGACACTCTCGAATATGTAATCTCCGAGCTTCGCAAGATCGAACACGTTGAAATCGTAAGACTCGGTTCGAGAACACCGGTTGTACTTCCTCAGAGAATCACTCCTGAGCTCGTTAACATGCTCAAGAAGTATCACCCAATCTGGCTCAACACTCATTTCAACCATCCAAAGGAAATGACAGCTACATCAGCTGCTGCTTGCCAGAGACTCGCAGACGCAGGTATTCCTCTCGGAAACCAGTCCGTACTGCTCAGAGGCGTTAACGACGATGTACATGTAATGAGAAACCTCGTTCACTTACTCGTAAAGAACAGAGTTCGTCCTTACTACATCTATCAGTGCGACCTCTCACTCGGTATCGAGCACTTCAGAACACCGGTATCCAAGGGTATCGAAATTATCGAAGGTCTCCGTGGCCACACTTCCGGTTATGCAGTTCCTACATTCGTAGTAGACGCTCCGGGCGGCGGCGGCAAGACTCCGGTAATGCCACAGTATGTAATTTCACAGAATGCTGACAGAATCGTTCTGAGAAACTACGAAGGCGTTATCACAACATACACAGAACCACATCTTCCACCACTCCAGTGCTCTTACGAGAACTGCAAGACAACTCCTGAAAACTACAAGTATGAAGGCGTTTGCGGACTTCTCCAGGGCGACAAGCTCTCCATGGAGCCTGCTCAGCTCGCAAGACACGAGAGAAACAAGAAGAGAATGGAAAACAAATAAAGCATTAAGGAATTTTTATGGGCTTTCTATACGATCTGGCAAAACAATATAAAACCGTCTCCATTGTCGGTATGGCCAAAAACGCCGGAAAAACCACCGCACTGAACTACTTCATCGAAGAGTCCATGGACGAAGGACTCCGGCTGGGGATTACCTCAACGGGCAGAGACGGAGAAAGTACAGACCTTGTAACAAGTACCGAAAAACCTAGAGTATTCCTGGAGACGGACACAATCGTGTCCGTCCCCACGGAGCTTTATGACCTGGCCGAAGCGGGGCTGGAAATCCTGAGGATGACCAAATACCCGACGGCGCTCGGTGACTTGATGCTTTGCAGAGTCGCAGACAGCGGCTATGTACAGATTGCAGGACCGCTTACCGTGCAGGCGCACAAAGAGATGTGCAAAGACATGTTCGAGCTCGGAGCGGAGCTTGTAATAATCGATGGAGCCATCGACAGAAAGTCGATTGCCGCACCGGAGACTTCGGATGCGATTATACTGTCCACCGGAGCGACCATTTCGCGCAGCATGAAGGTAGTGGCCGAAGAAACAGCGCATATAGTTAATCTTTACCGTTTGCCGATTTTGGAGAATGAAGAGGTGCGTCAGCAGCTCCGAGACTGCGATTCCGGCATTTGTCTTGTAAAGAAAGGCGAAGTTGTGGAGCTGAATCTTAAAACCGGCCTCTCCGCAAGCAGACATATCGACAGCGCCATCGATGATGACACAGAGTATATTTATGTGCCGGGAGCGCTCACGGACAGCGTGATAGCGGACATTTCCCCGGCGAAATTAAAAAGGGTACCCCTGGTGCTAAAGGATCCGACAAAAATCTTTATCAGCAGCATCAACTGGGGCAGACTTTGTAAACGAGGGCTACAGCCTTTCGTGCTGGACAATATAAAGGTAGCTGCCGTAACGGTAAATCCGTATGCGCCGCAGGGCTATGTGTTTGACCATAAGGCTCTGCTTGAAACGGTGCAGGAAGCTATCCCCGATGTTCCGGTAATAGACGTGAAACTATAGTAAAGGAGTATGGCCATGGCTAATTTGCGACTGGCAAATGTTAAGACGCGAAAAGAGACGGGACTGGATTATGTAGCAGGTCTTATCAATGTGCAGACGCCATACGGAACCAAAGAACTCCAGGGAATGAAGCCGTTTTTTCCGGGCATGGAAGGCGAGCTTCGCGCAGAGCTTGAGAAAACAGAAAAGCTGATTGAGCTGATAAAGGCGAAACCCACAGGTGTGGAAAAGCTTTTGGAAGTGTTCATGCTGATGAAGGATTTCAGCTTTATTATAGAGCGAAGCGCAAAAGAAACCTTGACGGTTGTAGAGCTTTACGAAGTAAAGAACATGATGATCCAGACAGAAAAGCTGGAGAAGTTCCTGGAGGCAAACAAAGAATACATTTCGGATGATTTCTTCCTGAATGATACAACGGCACTTTTGAATTTGCTGGATCCGGAGCAAAGCCGAATCAATACCTTTTATATCTACGACAGCTTTTCGGAAAAACTGGCAGAGCTGCGAAAGAAAAAAAGAGAATTTGAGATTGCAATCCGCAAGGAGCAAAAGGAACTCCGCGAGGAGCTGAAAGAAAAATATGACATAATCCTCACTCCGAAGTTTGAGATTTCCGTTCAGCTTTCAAACAAAGCGCTGATGGAAAAATGCGCATCGCTCGCCGAGCTCGAGCAGACCGCACAGGACTATATGTCCGCAACCTTCGGGCTGAAGCCGACGCCTGAAGTTTTCGAGCTGCAGCGCGGGATGGAAGATGTCAACATGGAAATTGAACAGGAGGAAGAATCCGTCAGAAAGGAGCTTTCCGTAAAGATTTCCGAGTATGCAGAGCCAATAATGGAAAACTGCAGCAGAATCGGAAAGCTGGACTTCCACATTGCAAAGGCTTATTTCTCGATCGACCATAAATGTGTCGCCCCTGAAATCGCAGAGGAGCACATAGTGGAGTTTGAGGACGGACGTCACATACAGGTGGAGGACATTCTTCGCGAAAAGGGCAAGGAATACTGCCCGGTCAGCATCAGTCTGAAAGAGGGCGTCACCTGCATTACAGGCGCAAACATGGGCGGCAAGACCATTTCGCTCAAGCTTGTCGGACTGGTGGCGATACTTACGCAGTACGGCTTTTTCGTGCCGTGCAGGTCTGCGAAGGTGGGACTTTCGAACTACATGCAGATACTGATAGGCGACAGCCAGTCGGTGGAGCGCGGATTATCCAGCTTCGGCTCGGAAATGGAGGAGCTTAAGGAAATCCTCGACAACAGCGGCGACCGCTCGCTTATCCTTGTCGACGAAATCGCCAGCGGCACAAATCCGCTCGAGGCGACGGCGCTGACCCGCGCGATAGTGGACTACCTCAAGGTAAAGCCTTATATCGTGCTGATGACCACCCACTTCGAGGCAGTGACTCTCGGAGATGTCGTGAATCTGCAGGTTGTGGGCCTTGCGGGAGTGGACTTCGAGCTATTAAAGCGTGAGATAGCTTACGCAAACAGGCGCGAGCGCATTAACATCATAGGCAAGTATATGGACTACAGGCTCACCCGCATCGAAAAGGGCGGCAGCGTGCCAAAGGACGCACTGAACATTGCCATGATGCTCGGAATTGACTCTTCGATTATTGGGGAGGCAAAGAAATTTATTGAGGAAGCCGCCAAATAAGCGAGATTCCCCAATGCCAACTAACGAACACAATATATGTATATAACTAACATAGATTTATATTAATTTTAAGATATAAATACCAGCCAATTTTATGTAGAAATTTGGAGGAATTTAATGATGAAAAGCAAATTAAACTTGGATTCCGCTAAAATCGCTCACGCTCGCGCTACCGCTGCAGGCATTGCGAAGGACATGCAGGAATTCATCGACTCTCACACTACAGTATCCACCGAAAGAACTATCCTCAGACTGCTCGGTGTAGATGGTGTGGATGATGTGGAGACACCGCTTCCTAACGTGGTTGTAGACCAGATTAAAGAAGCAGGCGGACTTCCGCGCGGAGTTGCTTACTGGATGGGTAACGCAATGATCCAGACCGGATTAAAGCCACAGGAAATCGCTGAAAAGATGGCAGCAGGCGAGCTTGATATTACAAAGCTTCCTACAGCAACCGCAAAGGAAGCTGAAGAGGCTATTATGCCGCTCGTGCACGAATCCTTAAAGAGGATAAAGGCACAGACTGCAAAGAGAAACGAGTATCTCGAAAAACTCGGTGAAGGTCCAAAGCCTTATCTCTATGTAATCGTAGCAACAGGTAATATCTATGAAGACGTCACCCAGGCTCAGAACGCTGCACGTCAGGGCGCAGATGTAATCGCCGTAATCAGAACCACAGCACAGTCGCTGCTCGACTATGTGCCTTATGGTCCGACAACAGAAGGCTTCGGCGGTACTTATGCTACTCAGGAAAACTTCCGTATCATGAGAAAGGCTCTCGACGAAGTAGGCGAAGAGGTTGGCAGATACATCAGACTCTGTAACTACTCTTCAGGTATGTGCATGCCTGAAATCGCTGCAATGGGAGCTCTTGAAAGACTCGACGTTATGTTAAACGACGCTATCTACGGTATCCTCTTCCGTGATATCAACATGCAGAGAACAATCGTAGACCAGTTCTTCTCAAGAGTAATCATCGGATACTGCGATATTATCTTTAACTCAGGCGAAGACAACTACCTCACAACAGACGATGCGTACGAAGCAGCACACACAGTACTTGCTTCCCAGTTTATAAACGAGCAGTTTGCTGTACTCGCAAACGTAAAGGAACACCAGATGGGTCTCGGACATGCGTTCGAAATGGATCCTGAAATGGAAAACGGCTTCCTTTATGAGCTCGCACAGGCTTGCATGGCAAGAGAAATCTTCCCTAATGCTTGCCTCAAGTACATGCCTCCTACAAAGTTTATGACAGGAAACATCTTCCGCGGTCATATTCAGGACGCACTGTTCAATCTGGTTTCAATTTGGTCACATCAGGGCATTCAGCTGCTCGGTATGCTGACAGAAGCTATTCATACACCGCACATGCACGATAGATATCTCTCTATCGAAAACGCAAAGTACATCTTCAACAACTGCAAGAACATCGGTGATGACCTCATCTTCAAAGAAGACGGTATCATGCAGAAGCGTGCTCAGTTCGTTCTCGACGAAGCTGACAAGCTTCTCTCACAGGTTAAGGCTGACGGCCTCTTCCACACTATCGAACAGGGTAAGTTCGGTGGCGTAAAGAGAGCTCGTGACGGCGGAAAGGGTCTTGAAGGCGTTTGCGTAAAGGATGAACAGTACTTCAATCCATTCATTCCACTCATGTTAGGAGGTGCAGAATAATGTCAAATTGTTGCACAACAACAGCATCTACAACCGTAGATTTAACGAAAGTAAAGCCTTACGGCGACACCATGAACGACGGAAAGATGGAACTCGCATTCTCCCTTCCTGTACCTTATGGTGAAGAAGCAGAAGAAGCAGCGAAGCAGCTCCTCAAGCAGATGGGCATGACCGAACCAAGTGTTACTTATTCAAAGGACATGGGCGGCGGCTTCACTTTCTTCGTATGCTACGCAGCATGTCAGCAGACCGTTGACTTCACAAACATCCATGTAACAAAGGTTGAAGGTGAAGTTATGGACCGTGTTGAGTGCGGCGAATATATCGAAAAGAATATCAAGAGACCTGTAGTCGTAGTCGGTGCATCCACCGGATCCGACGCACATACCGTAGGTATCGACGCTATCATGAACATGAAGGGCTTCCACGGCCACTTCGGACTTGAGCGTTTCAAGAACATGGAAGCTTACAACTACGGTTCACAGGTTCCAAACGAAGAGCTCATTGCACACGCAATCGAAAAGAATGCCGATGCAATTCTGGTTTCCCAGACAGTAACTCAGAAGGATATTCACATCATGAACCTGACAAACATGGTTGAGCTTCTCGAAGCAGAAGGCATCCGCGATAAGGTACTCCTCATCTGCGGCGGCCCTCGTATCTCCCACGAGCTTGCTCAGGAGCTCGGCTACGATGCAGGCTTCGGACCTCACAAGTATGCAGAGCATGTAGCTTCATTTATCATCACAGAAATTGTGAAGAGAGGTTGGCAAAAGAAAGAGCCGCTTAAATAAGAGGCTTGCTCGAATTTGCCACTCGCCTTCATGATATAAATAAAACTAAGTTGTTAAGAAAGGACATATTATCATGATTAACAAAATCAGAACTGCTGATGAAGCGGTTGCCGGCATCAAAGACGGTATGACGATAATGGTCGGCGGCTTCCTCGGAACCGGTACACCTGAAATCCTGATTGATGCTCTCGTAAAGAAGGGCGTTAAGCACCTCACAGTTATTGCTAACGATGGTGGACTTCCTGCAGCAGCAACAGGTACAACCGACCGTGGCGTAGCAAAGCTTCTTACCGCAGGCATGGTTGATCATATCATCGCATCCCATGTTGGTATGAATCCTTATATCGGCGATCACATGAAGGACGGCACTCTCCAGTGCACACTCGTTCCACAGGGATCGCTTGCTGAAAAGATCAGAGCAGGCGGCGTAGGCCTCGGTGGCGTACTGACTCCTACAGGCGTTGGTACACTTATTGAAACAGGTGAAAAGGTATCCGTAGGCGAAAGAGAAATCACTATTTCCGAGCCAAAGGAAACAATCAAGATCGACGGTAAGGTATATCTCCTCGAAAAGCCGCTCCGTGCAGACTACGCTCTTTGCAGGGCATCCATCTGCGATACATACGGTAACTTCACTTGCTACAAGGCAACAAAGAACTTCAACGCAGTTATGGCAAAGGCAGCAGATACTGTAATCCTTGCATCTGAAAAGATCGTTGACATCGGTGAGCATCACGTAGATACTTTCCACAATGCCGGCGTATATGTTGATTATATCGTAGGAGGTGAAACACCATGGCAGATTTAAAGGCAAGAATCGCAAAGAGAGCAGCACAGGAATTTCACGACGGAGACGTAGCTAACCTCGGTATCGGCCTCCCTACAATGGTAGCTGATTACCTTCCTGAAGGCGTAGACATCATTCTCCACTCCGAGAACGGTTTCACAGGCCTCGCAGGCGCTGCAGAAAAGGGTAAGGAAGATGTAGACGTTATCAACTCCGGTGGCGGATATGTAACTCACGTACCACACGGTAACTTCTTCGGTTCCGAAGAATCCTTCTCCATCATCAGAGGCGGACACGTTGACGCAACAGTACTCGGCGCTATGGAAGTAGACGACAAGGGTAACCTCGCAAACTGGATCGTACCGGGCAAGATGGTTGCAGGTATGGGCGGTGCTATGGACCTCGTAGTAGGTGCAAAGAAGGTTATCATCGCTATGCTTCACACTCAGAAGGGTGCACACAAAATCCTCGAAGAGTGCACACTGCCACTGACTGCAATGAACGTAGTAGACATGATTATCACTGAGATGGGTGTTATGCATGTAACAGACAAGGGTCTCGTGCTCACAGAGCGCTGGGCAGACTACTCTGTAGAAGACATCAAGGCTGCTACAGGCTGCCCACTGATCATTGCTGATGATTTAAAGGTTAATCCTGTAGAAGAATAATCCTCAACTAATATAAAAGGCGAATCTGGGGACAGGCCCCAAATTCGCCTTTTTTCTAATTTCGGGACAGGTTCTCACGAAGATTTAAATAACTCGAAAGCAGTACCAGCCCGATACCGAGGAAGCAGTTCCACGTGAGCGATTCGCCCAGCACGATAACCGACAAAAGCGGTGCAATCGCTATTTTAAGGAAGAATGAAATTGCACTCACCTGGACTCCGGCATGCTTTATCGTCAGAAACATAAACAGATATCCGCCGCCTGTAACGACGATGCCGGCATAAATGATTACCGGCAGGTTGTCAGCCATTCCTTCCAAAAGGGGCCGCCCGCTGATAAGTATGTAAGCCAGCTGCAAAACCGCGCCCGCATACATGCTGCCGGCAGCTTGCGTGATGGAGCCGATGCGCCTTCCGGCGAACTTGCCGGTTACGGTGTAGAGACCGAACAGCATTGCGCCAAAGAGGACCATCAGTGCGCCTTGAATGGTGTTGCCCGGCTGGATGTCCCAAGGGCAGATCATAAACAGCAGGCCAAACAGTGCGATAAACAGAAAGCCGACCTTTGTCTTTGTCATTTTCTCGCCGGCGAGAAAGTGTGCGCAGACCATCGAGAACATGCCGTTTGTGCCGAGGATGACCGCAGCTGTCGCCGCATTGGAGCGGATGATGCCTGCTTGCGCGATACCCATTGAAATGGGGACGCAGATTGCGCCGGCAGCGATTACAATAAGTACGTCGTTTAAGGTCGCTTTGTGGGGCTCAATTTCGCCCGCTGAGACAGCTTTTTGCCTTTCGCGCTGTTCGCTTAGTGCGATGGGAAGAATCACGGTGGCGCCGATTAGGAACCGCCAGAACGTAAATTGGTACGGGTCGAGGTTGTTGCCTGCAATCTTGCCCGCAATTTCCAGCGTTCCAAAGCATAGCGCGGTCATAAATATATAGATAATAACTTTTTTATTCAATTAAAATTCACTTCTTTTCTAAATGTAGGGGGCTTGTATCTAGGGGACCTGTACGAAGGGGACCTGTCCCCAAATTAGCTTTTTTTCCAATTTGGTGCCTGTCCCCAGATTCGCCTAGGATAAAAGGCGGCTGGTGGTGCCGCCTGCGGACAGGCTGTCCTCGTATTTGCCGAGGAGATGCGTCTTTAACAGGGTAATGAACATGTCCATGCTCTCTTCGTCAGGGAAAATCGCGCGTGCGGAGGTGTTTCTGCCACCGCCCTTGCCGCCGTAGATACCGGCATTTTCCTTTACCAGCTTTGCGCAGTCGCACGAAAGACCGTTCGAAATCAAAACGCAGGTCTTGTTCGGACGCGATACGAATATCAGCAGGCGCGGCAGGCATGTCATATCCAGCTGCTTCCCTATTTCAAAGAGGTCGTCCACCTGCAGATCGTTATATTCTCTGGTAAAAATCTCGTCGTTCAGAACTTCCATTTTATCCATCTCTGCCAGCTTTTTAAAGAACAGACCGAGGCTGTAAGCACGCTCCGAAATAACTGAGCGCTTTAGCTGATAGAGCTCGTTTCTGACCGCCTGAACCTTTGCGTCATCACGAGCGAGCTGCTCGTAGATAGTCGCATTTGTTGCAGAAAGGCGGTTTGCCATGTGCGTAAAGAAATCGTGCTTGTACTCGTAATCGAGGTACGCGCGGCGGCCTGCTTCGCAGTAGACCCTGAACATGCCTTTGTTGACCTCCACCTTGAAGATCTTTATCAGCCCCACCTGCCCCGCTGTTGCGGGGTGAGTACCGCAGCAAGCCACGCAGTCGGCCGCATTTTCTATCGCACCGACGCACACAATCGAGATATCCTTTTCTATAGCAAGCTTTTTACGAAGCGGCAGGCCTTCGCACTCCTCGCGCGTTGCGTAGACACGGCGGATTACCGGCGCATTGGACCAGATAACCTCGTTTGCGCACAGCTCCACATGCTTGCACATATCAAAGGTAAGCTCTTTGTATTCAGGCTTTTCTTCGAGCGAGATGTCGATGGTCATATAGTCCTCGCCCATGTGAAAGCCACGGTTGACGCCGCCGTATTCGCGGTAAAAGATTCCGGAAAGAATGTGCTCGCCGCAATGCCTCTGCATATTATCGAAACGGCGGTCCCAGTCTATCTCAAGCTGGACTTCGGTGCCTTCGTTCAAAAGTTTGAGAGCCGCATCACGTTCGCCTGCTGATGAAAAGCAAAGCTCGTGATATACCTGCTCTTTGTCTTCGTGAACCTCGCAGACTTCGCAAGCAGTGCTGCCCGCGGTTATCTTTCCGAGGTCGCAGCTCTGACCTCCTCCTGTAGGGAAGAATATGGTCCGGTCTATTTCCAGCGTGATGCCGGCATCGCCTTTTGCAGTAGCTTTTGTTACCCGGGCGCTACCGGATTTTGCATATAAATCATCATAGAATATTTTGTCAGTCTTCATTTTTGGGCACCTCAAATTTGTACATTTAAAATCTAAAATAAGTATACCACAATTGTAAAACTTGTGGTATTATAATATCAATTCGTACAAACTTGCGGTATGATTTCGCAACAAAGTTTACTAAAAATATTGGACGCACAGACTAAAAATGTGCTCAATGCCGATAATAAATGTGCGGAACTGATGCGGTTTTGTTGCAGTTCCAACGCTTGTTATTTTATGGAAAACACTTTGCAAATTACAGGCAGTAATTTTACAGGGCGCTGTTCAATTTTGTAAAAAAACCCCCGTATTCATAGAGGTTTTAAATGGTAAATCGCTATTTTTAGCGATATTTCGAAAGCAAAAAAAGAACAATAAAAATGAATCAAAAATCTGTGGATAAATAGGTATTGACTTTTCGACGACGACCTTTCAAACTTGTAAAAATCAACCACAAAAGGCTATCGACTTTTCCACAGGAGCTTGTGGGAAAAATTGTATACAATCACATTTCCAGATGTGGAAAACTCGCCAAAGGTGTGAAAATCAACAAGTTGTACTATGTTGAAAACTAAATTTCACACAATTCAGTTCAGTTTACATAAAACCTTGAAAATTAATTTTACAAGGTTGTAATATTTATGCATATCGCATAGTAAAATTTCTCATAGGAGACGAAGTTATGTTAAAGGAAAAAACAGTCTACAAAGAAGAGCTGCCGGTTAATGTTATTGTGGCCGACATAAAGAATTACCCGATCCATTTCCACGAAGACATCGAAGTGGTTTTTGTTCTCGATGGCAGCATCGGTTTAAAGAACGGGTACTATCAGTACACTCTTAAAAAGGGAGACATCTACATAATCAACGACAACGAGACACATAGCTTCGAAAGCACAGGCGAGCCGAATATGGTCATGATGCTCCAGATGGACATGCGCTATTTCTCTGACTATTACGAGGGCCTCAGAAACAGCTTTTTCATCACCGACATGGAGGACGACAACGACGACAGCATCGACGTGCTCCGTACAATTCTCGCCAAAATAATGATGGAAATTATCCAAAAGGGCTACGGCTACGAGCAAAAGGTTATCGAGTCAACTCACAACCTGATCTCCTGCCTCCTTTCGGACTTCAGATATTTCGTGATGGAGGACGGCAAGTTTGTTAACGGCGTAAAGAACCGCGGCGACAAAATCCTCGCAGGCCGCCTGAACCGCATCACCGACTACATGCACGAAAACTACATGCGCAAGCTGACTCTGTCGGAAATCGCCGACAAAGAGCACCTCTCGATTTACTACCTTTCACACGTAATCAAAGAGGCGACAGGCCTTTCATTCCAGGAGCTCCTTTCGTTTATCAGAGTCGAAGAATCTGAAAAGCTGCTGCTGGGCACAAACAAAAAGATTGGTGCAATAGCAGAGGAGTCGGGCTTTTCGGCTGTACGCTACTACATAAAGCACTTCCAGACCTGGTTTGGCATGACACCGAGCGAGTACCGCAAGGCTTACAACGGCAAAACCATCAGCCACGAGTCGCAGGCAGAGTACGAGCGCAGCAATCCGGACAATATTGAGTTCGCAATAAAAAAGCTCGTAAAGGGCGTATATTCCGACTATGCGGGCAAGCAGAAATCCCGCTCGACCATCATTGATGTAAACCTGCCTGAAGCCTTCCTGAATCCGGGCGAGTTCCTGTTCCAGGCAGAGCTTTTCGGCCGCGAAGTTATGAAGCCGATTGCAAGACCGTACAATCTCTTAAAGAGCCTGAAGGAGACCGTTCTCGCATCAGGCCCGAACTACATAATTACCACTGCGAGCAAGTCTGAAAAGGACATCGTCAGCATGAGCATCCTGATTTACAATGTTGACGAGCAGCTAAAGGACCGCCTCGCAGGTCTCACCACAAAGGACAAGGCTCTTGAGCTCGTGCGCGAGTACGAGGAAGAAACCGAGTTTTTGATTCGCATGGGCGGACTTTCCGGTGACTACCGTGTAAGCCGCTATACGCTGACTCGCGACAATGTCATTTCCGCCTACGAGGATGCCATCCGCCACCGCAGCGCGACAGGCACCAGACAGGCTATTGTAAATAACTGGTCCACGCTTCCGCACATCGACTTCAGCCGCGTCACAGTTTCCGACACGCTGAGCCTGATGAACACCTTAAGCGGCGTGAGCGCAGAACTCATCCTTCTTGACAGGGAGTAGAAAAATGCAAGGTATGCAAGGCAAAACCCGCAAATTTGATGTTTACCGTGGTGGCTCCAATCTGCCACCGAGCATGTCCGGCATGCGACTGATAGACAGCTACGTTACCGACACCCGCCTGATGGGTGTTGTTGGCGTGTTTGCACACTGGAAGGTAACATACTACAGAGCACCCGAAAAGGAAGAAGATTTCAGCCAGTTCTTTTATTTCGAGACCGAGGAGTACGGCTTTGAGGAATACGCATCCGTCTGCGGCGACGACAAAGAGACCGTAAAAAAGATAGAAAGCAACCTCTTTGGCGGTCTCGGCGGAAAGAAGATACCAATCGGAGAGGCAGAGCTTTTGTGGCTTTTAAAGACCTTTGTTGATTTCAATCTCAGCAAAAATCAGCCGCTCCCGGACAAGAGAGAGGAATACATGTATCTCATCTCAAATCCGGTTGAGTTCTCAGCAAAAGAGCGCGCAAGCATAATGAACAAGATCTGCACGCCTATAGTCAACAACTACCAGGCCATACACTATTTCCTGATGCGTCTGGCGGGCAAGGACTTTTCTGCGGCGGCACACCTGATAAAGGGGAACATTCTGCTGAACCAAATGGAAACCGTGCCGATTTCCACAATGGTAATGAACACCATCGACATCGACACGGCCGGCGAGGACTGCACCTATATGGCGGAGACTCTGCTCGACTGCACCGAAGACTATCTGCTGGTCGTAAGCCAGCTGACGGTGGACAAGGAGCATCGGATTATCGACTACCACGCCCTCAGCTCAATGCGCATCAGCCCGCAGGAGGCTTCGATGAAGCTGCGCAAGTCCGAGTATGTCACAAACTACGCCTATGATGGCGGTGTGGAGCTGTTTGAAAGCAGCTGCCCGGATCTGGTGGAGCGTGCTGTGGCTTCGGAGCAGGAGGCCGGAAGCTTGTACCTGCGCTTCTGCCCGAATAACGATCATGTGAAAAAGAGAGTTTTTCGTTTGAACGACGATGTGGAGGGTATATATTTCGTATCAAGGGGTCAGATAATTGCAGCGGCTTATACGCTGACGTCCATCATGCAGCTCGAGCACGAGCTCAAAAGCTCGCGCATTGCCGGCAGGCTGTTCCCAACTGCGAAGTACGAATTTAAAGAGCCGCTGATTTACGAATATATCAGCAGCGGAATCGAAGATTTCAATGAATTCGTAGACCTGATCAGACAGGACACGCCGAGCGGACCCGATGGAAAAAATTAGCCAAACCGCTTGACAGTTAAATGCCAAGTGAATATAATTAGCTTAACTTAAATCTAAAGATGAATATCGAAAAGCCTTTATCAAGAGTGACTGAGGGACAGGCCCTATGAAGTCCGGCAACCTGAGGAGCTGCGAAAGCGGTTCATTAAGGTGCTAATTCCTGCAGGTACATGCGACCTGAGAGATGAGGGGAAAGAAAACAGTATTTCAGCCCCTTCTCGCAAGGGGCTTTTTGATTGAAAGGAGAAAAGAATGAGAAAGTTATTTACATCCGAATCAGTAACAGAAGGCCATCCTGACAAGCTTTGCGATCAGATTTCCGATGCGATTCTGGACGCGATTTTTGAAAAGGACCCTAACGGCCGTGTTGCCTGCGAGACCACAGCAACTACAGGCTATGCAATGGTAATGGGCGAAATCAGCACATCCTGCTATGTTGATATTCCAAAGATCGTTCGCGGAGTTATCTGCGACATCGGATACGACAAGAGCGAGTATGGCTATGACGGCAACACTTGCGCAGTTCTTCAGGCTATCGACGAGCAGTCCGGCGACATCGCGCTCGGCGTTGACAAGGCTCTCGAGTACAAGGACGGCACATTAAACGACGAAGCCATCGACAAGACAGGCGCCGGCGACCAGGGTATGATGTTCGGCTATGCCTGCAACGAGACACCTGAACTGATGCCTATGCCTATCGAGACTGCACACAAGCTCGCACTGCAGCTCACAAAGGTTAGAAAGGACGGCACATTAAAATATCTCCGTCCGGACGGCAAGACTCAGGTTACAGTAGAGTACGACGGTGACAAGGTTGTTCGCATCGACACAATCCTCATCTCCACTCAGCACGATCCTGACGTAACTCAGGACCAGATAAAGAAAGACCTCATCGAGTATGTAATCAAGCCAATCGTACCGGCTGAGCTGCTCGACGATCAGACAAAGTACTACGTAAATCCTACAGGCAGATTCGTTATCGGCGGACCTCACGGAGACTCCGGACTTACAGGCCGTAAGATTATCGTAGACACCTACGGCGGCTATGCAAGACATGGCGGCGGCGCATTCTCCGGCAAGGACCCTACAAAGGTTGACCGTTCCGCAGCTTATGCAGCTCGCTATGCAGCAAAGAACGTTGTAGCGGCAGGCCTCGCTGACAAGTGCGAGATCCAGCTCGCTTACGCTATCGGTATTGCAAGACCTGTATCCATCATGGTTGACACATTCGGCACAGGCAAGCTCGACGACGAAAAGATCGCTGAAATCGTGGGCAAGGAATTCGACTTCCGTCCTGCAGCAATCATCCGCGACCTGAACCTCCGTCGTCCAATCTACCGTCAGACCGCAGCATACGGCCACTTCGGCAGAACCGACGTCGATCTCCCTTGGGAGCACACCGACAGAGTCAGCGATCTGAAGAAGTATCTGTAGGAATAGATGTAGAAATATCGGTAGGTGAGAAATGTCAACAAATTATAAGCTTATGTCAGAGCAGCTGCGCTCTCTTTCGGAGACGTCACCGCACTATATGCCCATGCTTTCAAACGCGTCAGCCATCCTCTATGACGGGATGGACGACCTCAACTGGGCGGGCTTTTATCTGATGAACGAAGGGGCTTTGCTCCTCGGACCGTTCCAGGGAAAGGTGGCCTGCGTTCGCATAGAAATCGGGCGCGGCGTTTGCGGAACCGCAGTTGCGGAGGACAAAACCCAGCTGGTTAAAAATGTCCACGAATTTCCGGGTCACATTGCCTGTGACAGCGCGTCGAACTCGGAAATCGTCGTGCCAATACATTCGGGCGGCAAGATTGTGGGCGTTCTCGACATTGACAGCCCCAGCCTCGGACGCTTTGATGAAGAGGATAGGATCGGCCTCGAGGGCTTCGTGAAGGTGCTCGAAGAGGTGACGGTTTTTTAGGGGATTGGGTTAGGCTATTGAATGTGAAAGCATCCAAGAAAACTAAAGGCAGCTCGCAAGGGCTGCTTTTTGTGAATCTATGCACTATTTCATGGAATCATATTGATTTCGCGCATTTAAGAACTATATGGTATAATACAGATGGTGCGGGTACAGCGCGATATTTAGACTTTTAGCGGAGGAACAATTATGGGACTTATTGGAGGAATACTGCTGGGTATCCTGGCAGGATATATTGCAACCAAAATCATGAAAGAGGACTCGGGAATCGTAAAGAACCTGATTCTCGGTGTAATCGGTGGCTTTGTGGGCGGCCTGCTCTTCAGCATATTCGGCCTTAGCGCAAGTAGCCTGATTGGCAGCCTGCTGATTTCGGTAATCGGTGCCTGCATCTGCATCTGGGGCGGCAGAAAGCTGCTCAAGTAATTCCCCGTAGACTTTCCTACATATATATGCTACAATACAAGGGATGAATACTATGCAAGACCGAAAAAACTGAATCAAAATTTTTCGGCGATAGTCTATGCAGGCTATCGCTGTTTGTATTGCATGGATTTCCCGAGCTCGCACGGCTATGCGACGCAAAGCACACTCAAAACATAGGAGTCACACAGTGGGATTGATACTTTCAAAGTTCGGCGGCCGCTGCATCGGAGATGTAGCAGAGCTTGCCAAAATTAAAAATATAATACGAGGCGACATCGCCATCCCGGGCACCGCAGGCACAACCACACCAGCCATCCTAGGCACCGCAGGCACGTCTGCTCCGGAGCGCCGCTACATAGTGGTTTCCGCACCGGGCAAGCGCAGCGAAGAGGATCAAAAGATTACGGATCTGCTCTACCTCTGCTTCTCGAACATCGAGCATAACGTGCCGTACCAGCAGGTGTTTCAGGTGGTCTGCGAGCGCTTCCTCGCAATTGCTGCGGGGCTGGGCATCCGAATCGATCTGGCGGGCGAGTTTCTTGCCATCCAGAAAAAGATGGAGCACGGCGGCACTGAAGACTACATCGCCAGCCGCGGCGAGTACATAATGGCAAAGATTCTTGCGGCGTACCTGGGCATGGACTTCGTCGACGCCGAAGGGCTGATTCTGTTCGACAAGTTCGGCCGCCTGATGGAAGAAGAGACTGACCGCGCCATTCGCGAAGAGCTCGAGAAGCACGAAACAGCAATCATTCCGGGCTTTTACGGTACACTTCCGGACGGCTCGATAAAGACCTTTGTAAGGGGCGGCAGCGACATCACCGGCGCACTTGTGGCAAAGGCGATGCATGCGGACGTTTACGAAAACTGGGGCGACAGAAGCGGCTTTTTGATGGCAGACCCTGCGATAGTCGAAAACCCTCGCCAGATAGAGCATATGACTTATGCGGAGCTTAGGGAGCTGTCTTATATCGGAAGCCCCATGATGCCGGAAGCATCAATCTTTCCGGTGCGCAGAGCAGGCATACCGCTTCACATCAGAAGCACCGAGGACCTTTCAAACCCCGGCACGCTGATTACAACCGAGCCGTATGACATCAGATGGAAGGAAAGCGAGCTGACGGGAGTGGCAGGCAGTGCAAACTTTGCTGTATTTTCGGTTTTCCGCGGACTTCTGGGCGGCGAAAAGGGAGTGCTTCGCAAAATACTGTCGGTATTCGAAGACTGGGACATCAGCGTGGAGCATGTGCCGAGCGGGATAGACAGCTTGTCCGTCATTGTCAGCGCAGATGCCGTAGAGGGCAAGGAAGACGAGATTGTGGACGAGCTTAGGCGAAAGATTCGGCCGGAGAATGTGGTGGTCGAAAGAGTGGCGCTTATGAATGTAGTAGGCAGCGCATTCTATCACCGTCCGGGCTGTGCGGCAAAGACCATGACCGCGCTGGCAAAGGAAGGCATCAGCTTGCGCATGATAGACCAGGGCGCATCTGAAATCAACATCATACTCGGAGTGGCACCGGAGGAATTCGAAACTGCGGTGAGAGCCATATATAAAGCTTTTGAGGGGTAAAGGAGGCCCCGAATGGGAATGGAACATAGTATCGCCGTATACATAGTGGCCATAGTCGTACTCCTGATTTTTTCGGGATATTTCTCCGCGACGGAGACCGCGTTTACGTCACTGAATCGCGTGAGACTGAAAAATGCAGCATCTGACGGAGACGCGCGGGCCAGACTGGTGCTCGACCTTGCGGAGGAATTCGACAAGGTGCTTTCGACAATTCTGATAGGAAACAACATTGTAAACATCACAATGACAGCGGTTGCAACCGTGCTGTTTGTGGACCTGTACGGGTCGTACGGTGCTACGATTGCCACAATTGTGACCACGGTCATCGTGCTGATATTCGGTGAGATTTCGCCGAAATCCATAGCAAAGGAAAGGCCGGAAGCGTTTGCGAAGTTTGCTGCGCCGCTGCTGCGCGTGAACATGGTTATATTCACGCCGCTGACCTTTATCTTCAAGAAGTGGAAGGTGCTGATCACCAAAATCTTTAACCTCGAAGCAGACCACGGCATTACCGAGGAGGAACTCCTCACGATGGTTGAAGAGGCTGAAACCGAGGGCGGCATCGACGAAGAGCAGTCGGAGCTCATACAAAATGCGATTGAGTTTAACGAGCTTGATGCGCTCGACGTGCTGACGCCGAGAACGGACCTCGTGGCAATAGATATAGAAACCGAAGCCGAAGAGGTCGGGAAAATCTTTAAATATACAGGGTTTTCGAGACTGCCCGTGTACGAGGACGATCTCGACAATATCCTCGGCGTTATAAACCAGAAGGACTTCCACAACTTCGTGGTGGCTCAGGATAAAGGCATTTCGGATGTTATAAAGCCAGTCGTTTTCGTGGCGCCTTCGATGAAAATCGCAGCGCTTCTTAAAAAGCTGCAGGCGGCAAAGTCGCACATGGCAATCATCGTCGACGAATACGGCGGCACGATGGGCATAGTCACGATGGAGGACATCATCGAAGAGCTCGTCGGCGAAATCTATGACGAGCACGACGGCATGGAGACGCAGGAAATCCTCGAGCTGCAGGACGGAAGCTACCGAATCCTCTGCTCGGCAAACCTCGACAAGATGTTTGACTACTTTGACGTATCGGCCGAAATGGATGTGACCACCGTAAACGGCTGGGTTGTGGTGGTACTTGACAAGCTGCCGCAGGTCGGCGACACGTTCGACTACCGCATTGAAAACAAGGTATTCCACGTAAAGGTAACAAAGGCGGACGACCGCCGTGCAATTGAGATACACATGGTATTGGAAGAGCTGGCACCTGATGATGTGCCTGAAGAAGAACGAAAGGAAAAGGTGAATTAAATGGGATTAATGGAAAAAATATTTGGGGATCCGGGCGAAAAGCAGATTAAAAAGATTGACGCCGAGGTAGAGGCCGTACTGGCACTCGAGCCGGAGATGCAGGCCCTCTCCGACGAGGAGCTGCGCGCAAAAACAGTAGAGTTCAGAAAGAGATATGAAGATGGCGAAAGCCTCGACGATATGATGGTAGAAGCCTTTGCCGTGTGCCGTGAGGCGGCGTGGAGGTCGCTTGGCATGAAGCACTTCAAGGTGCAGCTGATCGGCGGCGTAGTGCTCCACCGCGGAGACATCGCTGAAATGAAGACAGGCGAAGGTAAGACGCTTGTCGCAACGCTGGCGGCTTATCTGAACGCAATTCCGGGCAAGGGTGTGCATGTTGTCACAGTAAATGACTACCTCGCAAAGCGTGACGCGGAGTGGATGGGAAAGCTGTACAGCTTCCTCGGTCTGACTGTCGGCTGCGTGGTGCACGGCATCACAAACGAGCAGAGGCGGCAGGCTTATATGGCAGACATCACCTACGGCACAAACAACGAGTTTGGCTTTGATTACCTCCGCGATAATATGGTCATCTACAGCAAGGACCTGATGCAGCGCGAGCTCAACTACGCCATCGTCGACGAAGTGGACTCCATCCTGATCGACGAAGCCAGAACCCCGCTGATTATTTCCGGTCCCGGCGCAAAGTCGACCGACCTCTACCAGACGGCAGACAGATTCGTGATGAGCCTGAAGCCGGCCGTGGATTTTGAGATGGACGAAAAGGAGAAAACGATTGCGCTTACTGAGGATGGTGTGCGCGCATGCGAAAAGTTCTTTGGTGTCGAAAACTTTTCCGATCCGGAGAACATGGAAATCAACCACCACGTGATTCAGGCGTTAAAGGCCCGCCACATCATGAAGCGCGATGTTGACTATATCGTAAGGGATGGCGAAATCGTTATTGTCGATGAGTTCACAGGTCGTTTCATGTTCGGCCGCAGATATTCCAACGGACTGCACCAGGCCATCGAAGCGAAGGAAGGCGTGCTCGTTCGTTCGGAGTCAAAGACTCTCGCAACCATCACACTGCAGAACTACTTCCGCATGTACCAAAAGCTCGCCGGCATGACCGGTACCGCAAAGACCGAGGAAGAGGAATTCCGTGAGATTTACAATATGGACGTTCTCGTCATTCCGACCAATCGTCCGATTGCGCGTGTCGATGCTGACGATGCCATCTACTCAACGGAGGAGGGCAAGTTCAAGGCTCTCGCCGACAAGATTAAAGAAGTGCATGAGACGGGCCAGCCGGTGCTGGTGGGCACAATTTCCGTCGAGAAATCCGAATACGTCTCCGAGCTTTTAAAGAAGCGAGGAGTTAAGCATAATGTCCTTAATGCAAAGCAGCATGAGCGCGAAGCCGAAATCGTTGCGGAAGCAGGCCGCGAGGGCGCCGTTACCATCGCCACCAACATGGCCGGCCGTGGTACCGACATCATTCTGGGCGGCAACCCGGATTTCGAGGCAAAGCGCGAGATGAAAAAGCTCGGCTTCACAGAGGAGCAGATCAGCTTCGCGACAGGCTTTGCGGCAACAGATGACGCAGAGCTGATTGAGGCGAGAAAGAAGTATCAGGAGCTGCTTGCTCAGTTCAAGGCAGAGCGTGCGCCTGAGCAGGAAAAGGTCAGAGCCCTCGGCGGTCTCTGCATCCTCGGCACAGAGCGTCACGAGTCGAGACGTATCGACAATCAGCTGCGCGGACGTGCCGGACGTCAGGGAGACCCGGGCTACACTCAGTTCTACCTGTCGATGGAAGACGATCTTTTGAGACTCTTTGGCGGCGAGAGGCTGCAGGGCGTGGCAAGCAAGCTTGGCATGGGCGAAGGCGACGAGCTGAAGGCGGGCATGCTTTCGCGTACGGTCGAGAACGCACAAAAGAAGGTCGAAGGCCGTAACTTCTCGATTCGTAAGTATGTGCTCCAGTACGACAACGTCATGAACAAGCAGCGTGAGATCATCTACGACGAGCGCCGCAAGGTTCTCTTTGGCGAGGATTTGCATGACTACATCCACAATATGATGGAGGAGCTGGTCGAAAACATTGTTGCCTCCGGCACTGCGGGCTACAAGTATGCGGAGGAGTGGGATTTTGACCACATGAACAGCGCTGCGCTGAGGCTTTGCGGGGCTTACAGGGCAAAAGTCTACAGTGAGGACGAGCTGCAGGAGCTTACGCCTGAGGCACTGACCGGGGATATGCTTGAGCAGTTTGCGGAGCTCTACGAGGCAAAGGAAGCAGAAATCGGAGCGGACAAGATGCGTGAGATTGAGCGCATGATTCTGCTGCGTGTTGTAGATAATAAATGGATGGATCACATCGATGCGATGGATCAGTTAAAGACCGGTATCGGACTGCGTGCCATGGGACAGATTGACCCGGCTCAGGCCTATGCGCAGGAAGGCTTTGATATGTTCGAGGAGATGATCGGGGATATCAAGGAGGATACGGTTAAGTTCTGCTATAACGTAACAATAGCAACAGGCACCGAGCGTAAGGAAATTATCGGAGCCGGCGAGGGTCACAAGGATGAGTTCGTTGACAGGGGCGGCCAGACAGGCAGCGGACTGCCGATTCAGAGCCCGGCGGGCATGGCTGCGCAGGGCGGTATGCCGCAGGCGCAAAAGATTCCGCCGCGCCAGCAAAAGCCGGTCACCTTCAGGCGCGAGGCTCCAAAGGTTGGGCGTAACGACCCATGTCCATGCGGCAGCGGCAAGAAGTACAAAAACTGCTGCGGCCGCGAAGGCTAATCTGGGGACAGGCCCCAAATTGGAAAAAAGGCGAATTTAGGGACAGGTGGCACACTGCAGCCTGTCCCCAAAATAGAAAAAAGGCCAATTTGGGGCCTGTCCCCAGATTGGAAAAGGGAAGAAGATGCTGATAGAAGAAGTAAAGAGTGGGCTTGCGGGGCTGCGAAAGCAGCTTGCCGAAGCGGGCGATGCGCTCAGGGCACCGAGCCTGGAGGCAAAGCTTGCGGACCTCGAAACGGAGTGCACGGTTCCGGGCTTCTGGGACGACCCGGAAAGAGCGCAAAAAACACTCAAAGAAAAGAAATCAATCGAAAACAAACTCGGGGAGCTATCCGACATACGCAGCAGGCTCGATGACATAGAAGTGATGTGCGAGCTCGCCGAGGAAAGCGGAGACGAGGGCATGGAGGATGAAATCGCGGAAATGAACCGCGAAGTAACCGAAAAGCTCGAAGCCCTAACGCTCCGCACACTGCTCACCGGAGAGTACGACAAAAACAACGCCATCATCTCGATACACGCGGGCACGGGCGGCGTTGACGCCAACGACTGGGCGGAAATGCTGATGCGTATGTACATGCGCTGGTGCGAGTCGCGAGGCTTTGCTGTCTCCATCCTCGACATGCAGCGCGAAGAGGAAGCCGGCATCAGAAACTGCACGATGCTGGTTGAGGGCGAAAATGCCTACGGGTACCTGCGCTGCGAGCGCGGCGTGCACAGACTGGTGCGAATTTCGCCATTTAACGCACAAAACAAGCGTCAGACCAGCTTCGCAAAGGTTGAAGTCGCACCCGAAATCGACGACAGCGTGAATGTGGAAATAGATCCAAATGACCTGCGCATAGATACCTACAGGAGCAGCGGCGCCGGCGGTCAGCACATCAACAAGACTGACTCGGCGATTCGAATCACCCACATCCCGACGGGCATAGTCGTGACCTGCCAGAACGAGCGCAGCCAGTTCCAGAACAAAGACATGGCGATGCGCGTGCTGATCGGCAAGCTGACCGAACTGGCCGAGCGCGAGCACAAGCAGAATCTCAAAGACCTCCAGGGCGACTTTTCCGAAAACACCTGGGGCAGCCAGATTCGAAACTACGTGCTGCAGCCTTACACGCTCGCAAAGGACGTGCGCACGGGCTACGAAACCCCTGCGGTGCAGTCGGTGCTCGACGGCGACCTCGACCCATTCATAAACGCAATGCTGAGACAAAGCTCAAAGGAGCAGGCAAAAGAACAGGAGAAAAATTAAATGGACATAGCAAAAAAGCTTGCGGAGGAGCTTAACATCCGCCCGAAGCAGGTAGAAGATACAATCGCCCTGATTGACGAGGGCAACACCATCCCATTCATCGCGAGATACCGCAAGGAAGTCACCGGCGGCCTCTCGGACGAGATTCTGCGCGAGCTCGACGAGCGCCTGACCTACCTCAGAAACCTCGAAGAACGCAAGGCAGAGGTTGCGCGTCTCATCGAAGAACAGGGCAAGCTCACCGAAGAGCTGAAGGCGGAAATCGAGAAGGCGGAAGTCCTCCAGCGCGTGGAAGACCTCTACAAGCCGTTCAAGCAGAAAAAGGCGACACGCGCTTCAAAGGCGAAGGAGCGCGGACTCGAGCCGCTTGCGGACATTTTCTGGGCGCAAGAGCTTGAAACAGGCGACATAAACGAAATCGCCGCACCTTTTGTGAACGGCAGTGACGACAAGGACAAGGGCGTGCCCGATGCGGACGCCGCTATCCGGGGTGCATGCGACATCATCGCAGAGCGCATCGCAGACGATCCCGAAATCACAGCCGCAGTCCGCGAAAAGACGCAGGCTGCGGGCGTTATCAGCACTGAAGCTGCCGACCCCGACGAAGAAACGGTTTACGATATGTACTACGGCCACAGCGAAGGCATCGCAAAAATGCCTAACCACCGCGTACTCGCAGTAAACCGCGGCGAAAAGGAAAAGAAGCTCAAAGTCAAGGTCGTATGCGAGGTAGGCGACATGGAAGCCCTGATCGCCGGCATGGTAATCACCAACACCCACTCCATTTTCGAAGGCCTGCTGCGCGAGACAATCGCAGACGCTTACAAGCGCCTGATGGCACCGAGCATCGAACGTGAAATGCGTAATATGCTGACCGAGCGCGCCGAGCTCGACGCGGTAAAGGTTTTCGCAAAGAACACCGAAAAGCTCCTGATGGTGCCGCCGGTAAAGGGCGCACGCATTATTTCCATAGACCCGGGCTACAGAACAGGCTGCAAGGTAGCAGTGCTGACCGAAACCGGCAAGCTCGTGGCTTATACCACCATCTACCCGACCGAGCCAAAGAACGATGTGAAGGGCACCGAAGCCGTGCTGAAGAAGCTGATTGACAAGTATCGCATCAACACCATCGTTATCGGCAACGGCACCGCATCGCGCGAGACCGAAGAGGTTGTGGCAAACTTTTTACGCAAGGAAGGCTACGAGGACGTCCGCTACACCATCGTCAACGAGGCGGGAGCGTCGGTTTATTCGGCGAGCAAGCTTGCAACGGAAGAATATCCCGACCTCGATGTTACCACCAGAGGCGCAATGTCTCTCGGCCGCAGACTGCAGGACCCGCTTGCGGAGCTTGTAAAGATCGACCCTAAATCCATCGGAGTAGGCCAGTACCAGCACGACATCGATCAGAATCTCCTTGCGGGAGCGCTCGGAAATGTCGTTGAAGACTGCGTAAACCGTGTAGGGGTGGATCTGAACACGGCGAGCCCGTCACTGCTGTCGTACATTGCAGGCATCAATATGGGAATCGCAAAAAATATCGTGGCTTATCGCGAAGAAAACGGCAGATTCACAAACCGCAAGCAGCTCCTCAAGGTTGCAAAGCTCGGTGAAAAAACATATAACCAGTGCGCAGGCTTTATGCGTATATCCGATGGTGAAAATCCGCTCGATGCGACCTCGGTGCATCCGGAATCATACGCTGCTGCGGAGGAAATGCTTTCCCGCCTCGGTCTGTCAAAGGATGCAATCACCAGCGGCGGAGTTTCAAATATTGACGATTTAATCTGTGAAACCTTCAAGGTAGAGGGTTCACGCAAAGAAAAAAAGGCTGCAAGCTATGAAAAGCCCGATCTTTCGGGCCGCGGCCGCGGAATGGATGCCCTGATTGCGCTCAATAACGAGCTGCACAAGCAGGAAAGAGAGGCAAAAGAGGCTGCAAAGGCAGCTGCAAAGCCTGCAAAGAACCCGGGGCTTGACAAATCCATCGCAAAGATGGCCGCAGAACTGAACATAGGCGAGCTGACGCTCAAGGACATAGTGGCCGAAATAAAAAAGCCTGCCCGCGACCCGCGTGAGGACGCTCCGGCAGTGATCTTCAGAAACGATGTTAAAAAGTTTGAAGACCTGAAGGTCGATATGGTGCTTGAGGGCACAGTCAGAAACGTAGTCGATTTCGGTGCATTTATAGATATCGGCGTAAAAAACGACGGTCTTGTGCACATATCCGAGATGTCCGACCGCTACATAAAGCATCCTATGGATGTGGTTTCCGTCGGCGATAACGTAAAGGTTCGTATCATCGGAATTGACCCTGCAAAGGGCAAGGTTTCGCTCTCAATGAAGGGTGTAAAATAATGAAAAACGTAGAAATCTCAGGCGTCAGGGCGGTTTACTTCAGTCCGACCGGCAGCACAAAGACCATAACTGAATATGTGGCAAAAGGGCTCGCAGAGCTTTTGGGCGTTCCAATGAGGAGCACCTCCTATACGCTCCCCGGCGAGAGGGCGCGAGCGCTTACATCGATGGAATTATCGCATCGAGAAGATAGCGAGGAGAGACTGCAAAGTACAGCGAAGCCGCTGCAAAATGTCCCGGGAGTTTTTGCACCCGGTGAACTCGTGGTCTGGGGAACCCCGACCTATGCGGGGCGCATACCGAACAAGACGCTGGATTTTGTCCGCGAGATCCTGACGACCATTGCCGGGAATATGATGGTGGCAATCGCCGTTTACGGTAACCGCAGCTTTGATAACTGCCTTGCGGAGCTTGGCGGCTTGATGAAAAAGGGTGGACATTTGCCGATTGCAGGCATTGCAATGCCGACGAGACACACCTTTTCAAAAACCCTTGGGGTGGGCAGACCTGACAGTGCGGATTTTAAAACCCTCGACGATTTTTGCGTAAAAATCAAACATAAATTAATGGATATGCCCGTGGCCCCCGTGGCATTTCCCGGTGAGGAAGAGCCTGAAAGATACTACGTTCCAAAGCGTCTAGACGGCGAACCCGCAGTTTTTCTCAAGGCAAAGCCGCAGCTTCATCCTGAAAAATGCACAGGCTGCGGAACCTGCGCAGCGGTATGCCCAATGGGCAGCATCACCTTTGCCGATTCAAAAGCAAGCTCCGGCGATGATAATGCGGGTATTTCAGCAGATAAAGAAATTCAAAGATCCTCCGAAATAATCGCCAATTTGCCCGCGTTCCCGGGTATCTGCATTAAGTGCCAGGCGTGCATACAGTACTGCCAAAATAGTGCGCTTTATTTCGACGATGCGGACTTCCTCTCACATGTGGCAATGCTTGAGGCAAACTTCACAAAAGAGCGCAAAGAGCCGCAGCTGTTTCTGTAAAAATTAGAATATTATCGATCCGATATCGGTCAGCGGGCGACCCGGGAAATCCTTTACGGTGACACCGTGAGCGGTGACAAAATCGCGAATGCGGTCTCCGTCCGGGTGCATGGACAAATCCCCGTTAAAGACCAGCTCTTTCCGATAGGTATCAAGCCCGGTGCAACCGCCGATAAATCCGGTGTTGTAGCCGGGCAAGTTTATATGTCCGGGTTTAATCAGCAGCACCTCGAGCTCTGAGGCCGCCTCTGCTATTCCGCGGTCGTAAGTAATAATCGCATCTTCGCTGACAACTGCGATGCTGCATTTCGCATAGCCCTGCGGCACGTCTACGAGGCGAAGCCCCGAAACCTTTGCCACGTTCAGAAGAGCCTGTGCAGTATGCTTCAGACTGTGGATAAAATACTTCCCCGTCGAGCAGGCGTTGTAAATGATGTCGGCAGGGTACTTTGCACCAAGCCGGCTGATGTCGCCGCAAAACAGCGCATCCGGCGTAAGCCTGCAAAATGCGAGATCCGGGTGGCATGAAATTCCTTCCGGCAGAACGCCGACGGGACCAAAGCTTTCTATTTCGTAGCCCTGCGCACGCAGATATTCTTTTAAATCGTCATCGGCCTGTGCCGAGAGATACACTTTTTCAAACATATTAAACCTCCGCTGATTAGAACAAAATGCAAATAATGAACAGTTTAAGAATAGTTTTTTTGTTGTACGAATAAATCTGTTGTGTTATTATTTCTATGGTGTGGTTTATCGCATATTGCGCTGAAACCAATCTGAAAAGGAGACGAAAAAATGATTTTAGAAACTTTGACAAAGTTCGTAAACGATATGGGTATCGTGAATCTTGATTTCCGTAGCGCTATCATGATTTGCGTATCGCTGTTCTTCCTGTGGCTCGCCATAAAGAAGGGCTTCGAACCGCTTTTGCTGGTACCTATCGCTTTCGGTATGCTGCTTTCGAACATGCCGCTCGCAGGCATTTTCCAGCATCTGACCCTCACTGATTCAGACATGATGGCCGAGGCCGGCATCTTTACATTATTTTATGCATTAAAGCCGGTGCTCCCTTCACTTATATTCCTCGGTGTAGGTGCGATGACAGACTTCGGTCCGCTCATCTCAAATCCAAAATCGCTCCTCATGGGTGCGGCTGCACAGTTCGGTATCTTCACAGCGCTTTTCCTCGCAGTAATGATGGGATTCGACGCTCAGGAAGCTGCCTCCATCGGTATCATCGGTGGCGCTGACGGCCCTACGGCGATTTACACTACACAGAGACTGGCACCTCACCTGCTCGGTGCGGTAGCGGTAGCGGCTTATTCGTATATGGCACTCGTTCCGGTAATCCAGCCGCCTATCATGAAGGCGCTGACTACCGAAAGAGAACGTAAAATCAAGATGAACCAGCTCCGCCCGGTTACTCAGACAGAAAAGATTTTATTCCCGATCGTATGCACAGTACTCGTAGTACTTCTGCTCCCATCCGCAGCACCGCTTGTCGGTATGCTGATGCTTGGTAATCTGCTCAAGGAATCCGGCCGCACAGCCAGACTTTCCGACACAGCTTCCAACGCACTTTGCAATATCGTAACAATTCTGCTCGGACTTGCAGTAGGCGCATCCGCTCAGGGACCTACTTTCCTGGTTTGGGATACAATCAAGATCGTTATCCTCGGAGTTATCGCATTTGCATTCGGTACAGCAGGTGGCGTAGTTCTCGCAAAGATTATGAACGCAGTTTGCGGAGGTAACGCAATCAACCCTCTCATGGGTTCGGCAGGCGTATCCGCAGTACCTATGGCTGCCCGCGTTTCACAAAAGGTCGGCCAGCAGGAAGATCCTTCAAACTTCCTCTTGATGCATGCTATGGGACCTAACGTTGCAGGCGTAATCGGATCGGCAGTTGCGGCTTCCGTTATGCTCTCGATGTTCGGCGGATTCTAAGGATAAAGCTTACAAAACAAAAAACAGGCACGCTTTCGCGAAAGTAGCTTCGCAGGGCGTGCCTTTTTATTTGCCTATTTCGCTTGCCTATTCCGCGCCGAGAAGCCCCAAAAGGTCTGAAGCAGCGGCCACCCGGTAGTCCGGCTCGAATTCCTTTGGAAAGGCTGAGCCCGCAAACTGTGACCAGCCCACAAGAACTGCCGTTACTCCCGCATTCTTTGCGCAGCCCATATCGAACTTTGTGTCGCCAAGCATAAGCGCTTCCGAAGGCTCCACACCGAGCTTGCCAAGCGCGCAAAGTGCCGGCTCCGGTGAAGGCTTTGCTGCCACATTGTCGTCACAGCCCACAACAGCGTCGAAATAGTCGAGAAGGCCAAATTTGGCGAGGCCCTCTTCCATGCTGCTGCGAACGCGTGCCGAAACCATAGCCAGCTTGTAGCCCATTTCATGCAGGCGGTGAATCAGCTCAGCCATGCCGGGGAAGAGCTCGATTTCCTCCGCATAGCGTGACCTTTGCCACTGGCGGTAGATGTCCATGCACTTTTCGGGATCTTCATCCGGAAACATGTGTGTCATGCTGTATTCCAGCGTTTCTCCAAAGCTTTTGAGTATCTTTTGCTCATCACCCTCGCGCCCGGTCAGCGTCCTGAAGAGGTGCTGCCAGGAGCCCATGATGAGGTTGTTTGTGTTCATTAATGTGCCGTCAAAATCAAACAGTACTGCCTTGTATTTAGACATTGATGTATTATTCTCCTTTGTTGTTTATGACATTCATTCTACCATATAAAGCGGCGATGCGAAACAGATTTTTTGCATACGGGCTTTGTTTGGGGCAGATAATGGAATATAATATAAAATATAATGTAATAAGACAAAGCAGCAGATAAAGCAGCAGATAATAATGAATTGGAGTATATATGCTAAATATCTATTACGGCAGAGAAAGTATAAATAAAGAAGCCTTTGCTTTCGGAATAATAAAGGAAAGCCTAAAAAGCGGCGAGCGCGAGGTAATTGTCATAGTGCCCGACCAGTACAAGCTTGTGACCGAAAAAGCAGCCATGAAATATATGGAGCTTCCGGGGCTGATGGGAGTGGAAATAACCAGCATCCGCAGGCTTGGCAGTAAAATAGTCGGGGAATACGGGATCGGCGAGCGCAGCTATATAGATAAATACGGCAGGCATATAATTCTGTCGGATATTATAAACGGCATGGCGCGGGAACTGAAGGTGTACAGCCGCCAGGGCAGCAGATCCTCGTTTATAGAGATGATAAACAACCAGATTTCCGAGTTCAAGCGTTTTGGAGTAACTCCGGACATGCTGCAAGGGGCTGCGGAGGGCAGACAGGATAAAGACGTCCTCCTCGGATTAAAGCTCTCCGACATAATCAAGATTTACACGGCATATGAAAAGAGAATCGAGGGAAGCTATGTCGATACCGAAGACAGAACGAACATTTTCCTTTCGCATATCGGGGAAAGCGACAGCGTAAAGGGAAAAGAAATTTGGGTCTGGGGCTTTGACTGGTTTGCACCAAAGGACCTCGACGTGCTGCGCGAGCTGATGAATGCAGCGGGCGAGCTTAACATGCTTTTTACCTACGGAAGCGGCTGTGCTGATTCGCAGCTCTTTACCATTACAGGTGAAATGATGGAAAAGCTTTGCGGACTGGCGGCAGAGTCGGGGCTTACATATCGTAAAATGCAAATAGGCGATGGATGGCGTGCTAAGAGGGATCCGGCAATCGCAGCTCTCGAAAGGGGAATCTTTGCGCTGCCTGTTCCCGAAACCTCGCCGGCGGAAAAAGGGGCGGCGGAAAAATCGATTACGATGGTGGCTTCGGCAAACGTGCATGTGGAGGCTGAGTCGGCGGCGGCTTATATACTCTCGCTGGTGCGCGATGAAGGCTATCGATATAGGGATATTGCGCTGATTTGCAACGACCGCGAGGAGCGCGGCGAGGTCATTCGGCAGACCTTTGAGGAGTATGGCATCAGCCTGTTTGTGGACAGAAAGAGGAGTATCCTGCGCCATCCTGCGGTGGGCTTTTTGATGTCCCTGATTGACGTAGTGACAAAGGGCTACAGATCCGAGGATGTGTTTGCGATGCTGAAGACGGGGCTGGGTCCGCTTTCCGGCGATGAAGTCGAAAGGCTCGAAAACTACGCCGTATGCTATAAAATCGAGGGCAGCCGCTGGAAGAAAAGCTTCACAAAGGCGAATACCCCGCGCGAAGAAGAACAGCTTGCCGAGCTTGAGAGCATGCGCGAGGCGGTTTGTGATTTTACAAGCGCGTTCGAAGCACTGTATAAAAAGGACAGAGACGCCGTGTCACGCACGGAGGCAATATACACATTCCTAAAGGACAGAGTGCAGATGCACGAAAAGCTTCAGGCTGAAATAACGGAGCTTGAAGGCTGCGGGAAGCTTGAAGAGGCGGCTGAGCTCGGACAGGTCTGGGACAGCCTGCTTGCCGTGATGGCGCAGATGCAGACAGTTATGGGCGAGACGAAGGTCAGCCTGGAAAGATACAGAAACCTGCTTGGAGCGGGGCTTGCGGCGGTTGAAGTCGGAATCCTGCCACCGAGTGCGGACGGTATTACCATGGACACAATGCAGCGCTCGAGGCTGGGGGATATAAAAGCTTTGGTTATAGTCGGCGCAAACGAGGGCGAGATTCCAAAGGGTGCGACTTCGCAGAGCCTGCTCAGCGACATTGAAAAGCAGAATCTTGCGGGTGAAATCAGGCTCGGGAAGCTGTCCGACATTCGCTCGCAGGAGGAAAAGCTTGCGATGTATCGAGTGCTTTCGCAGCCTGCGGAAAAGCTCTACATCAGCTACGCTTCGTCGGGAATTGAAGGCGAAAAGCTGCGCCCGGCAGAGCTGTTTAACGACATTGCAAAGTTTCTTGAGATAAAGCCGCTGGCCGAGTTTTCGAGCGGAGACAGAGTGGGGCTTCCGGCGGGGATAGAGAATCCGATGGCGAGTCTGCGCCACCTCGCGGAGCAGGCCCTGCAGTGTGCGCAAGAAGGGAAAGAGCTGCCGCAGGAGTGGCGGGAGGTTTACTCTTGGTGTATGAAGAATGCGCCGGAACAGACGCGCGCCTTCACATCGGGCATTGGCTACCGGCATGAGGAAGAAAAAATCAGCTCTGAGACTGCGGGCGAAGTGTACGCAAAGGAAAGCGGCGACATCAAAGTCAGCCCTTCGAGCCTTGAAAAGTATTCGCACTGTCCGTTCAGGTTCTTTGTGCAGACGGGGCTGGCACCGGAGGAGCGCAGAATATACGAGATGGCTTCGCGCGAGGTGGGTGAGATCTACCACGAATGCCTCGAGAGGCTGATGAAAGAGCTGTCGGGTGACGGGCTTGACGTGAACGATGCTTCGTCGCGCTGGCAGACGGCGACGGCGGATGAGGTTAGAGAGCTTACCGGAAAGATATTCGACGATGTCGCAAGGAACTACAGAAGCGGACTGGCGGGCGAAGGCCCTGTCGAAAGCTACCGCGCACGTCAGATGAAGCGTGTGATTTGCGAGAATGCCTGGGCGGCGGTTTGCCATGTCAGAGTCGGCGAAGTGAAGAGCATAAAGCTCGAGCAGGCGTTTAACGACAGGAAGGGCGCGAGCTATCCGTCAATCGCGGTTCCCGCAGGAGGCGGGGATACCGTGCGCGTAACGGGTATAATAGACCGCATAGATACGCTAAAGGACGGGGAAATAAAGATAATCGATTACAAATCGGGTGCGTATGAAATAACGCCCGAAGAGATAAAGACCGGGTGGAAGCTGCAGCTGATGCTGTATCTGAAGGCTGCGAGCAGAGATGCGAAGCCTGCCGGAGTCTTTTACTACAATATTAATACAAAGCTGTTCGGCGAGAACAAGTCGGGTAACGACAAGCTGTCCTTGGAGGATATAAAGGCAGGGCTCGAAAGTGAGGCGCAGGCCTTTAACCTCAGATATCGCGGGCAGTATGCGATGAGCGGGCTGCTGGTAAACGACGGGGATATTGCGCCAAATATTGTGGGCCCGGCGCTCTCGAACAGGGATCCGATGTATTTTCCTGTGGTAAAGAGCTGCAGCTGGACCGAAAAGGATAAAGCGTATACGGGCAAAGCTGTGCTGTCGCCTGAGGAGTTTAGGGAAATGGAAAGTGAGTTTGACCGTGTGATAACAGAGCTTTGCACGCGCCTTTCGCAGGGGCATATCGAAGCTCGCCCGAAGAGGCAGCGCAAACCAAAGAGCGCATCGGCAAAGATGCAGAGCGGCTGCGATTACTGCGCTTACCACAGCATCTGCCGCTTCGACAAGCGCCTCCCGGGCTGCACCGAAACCCTCCTCGACTTCTAATTTGGGGACAGGCACCAAATTAGCCTTTTTTCCAATTTCGGGACAGGTTTCGAATTCGGGCGACCTGTCCCGAAATTCGCCTTTTCGCCAATTTGGTGCCTGTCCCCAGATTCGCCTTGATAAAAGGGGCAAAATTGTGATAAAATAGACTATTAGGAGAAAATCTCAAAGTACGTAGCAGGTGACCTATGAACAAGCGAAAATACAAAAATCTAATATATAAAACGCGGCCGCTTACGGACCTCAAGGATATGGTCCGTCAGAGCGTAGAACTCTTCGGCCCAAAGGACGCATACCTGGTAAAGGACCGTCCGGGCGGTGAGTACCGCGGAATCAGCTATGACGATTTCGGGCAGGATATCGATTGTCTCGGTACAGCATTTCTGGCGCGCGGACTCAAGGACGCAAGAATTGCCGTAGTCGGCGAAAACAGCTACAAGTGGGTTGTTTCCTACCTTGCAGTTACAAACGGGGTCGGCGTGATTGTGCCGCTTGACAAGGAGCTTCCGACCAATGAAATGGCCGGGCTCATCGAAAGAGCGGATGTTCAGGCGATAGTCTGCTCTGCAAAGCTTGAAAAGAAGCTGCGTGAAATGGAGCTCAGCGCCCCGAGCCTTCGCTACATCGTGAGGATGGCCGCACCCGAAACAGTCGGTGAAGATGAAAAAGAAAACGCCGGGCCTGAAATCCTTTACTTTGACGAGCTTGTCAGCGAAGGCAAAAAGCGCATCGAAGAGGGCGACCACAGCTTCATCGATGCGAAAATAGACCCTTATGCGCTCTGCTCGCTGCTCTTCACATCGGGCACGACCGGCACCGCAAAGGGCGTAATGCTCTCGCACAGCAACATCGTCCAAAACGTAGTAAACATGAGCAAATACGTCGACATCGGCATCGACGGCATCGGCCTGTCGGTTCTCCCGATGCACCACACCTTTGAGATGACCTGCCACATCATGACATCCATCTACCAGGGCCTGACGGTTTGCATCTGCGAAGGCCTGAAGTACATAATGAAGAACATGGCCGAAGCCAAGTGCACGCACATGCTCGGAGTGCCGCTGATTTTCGAACAGATGCACAAAAAGATCATGAAGCAAGCCGACCAAAAAGGCCAGGGCGCAAAGCTTCGCAAGGGCATAGCGCTGTCACACAGGCACAAGCTCTACAACCACCCGGAGATCACACGCAGAATGTTCTCGGCGCTCCACAGCGCAACGGGCGGCAGAATGCGACTCTTCATCGCGGGCGGCGCAGCCATCGACCCGAGCGTTATCGACGATTTCGAAGCTATGGGCATCACGATGTTCCAGGGCTACGGCATGACAGAGAATGCCCCGATTATTGCGGTTAACCGCGACAGATGCTCAAAGAGTGCCGCTGCGGGATTTCCTATGCCGGGCACCGAGGTGCGCATAGTAAATCCTGACGAGAACGGCATCGGCGAAGTTATCTGCAGAGGTCCTTCCGTAATGATGGGATATTACAACAATCCCGAAGAGACCGCCGAAGTCCTGAAGGACGGCTGGCTCTACACCGGCGATTACGGCAGGATGGATGACGAAGGCTATCTTTACATCTGTGGCCGCAAAAAGAACGTAATCGTCACCAAAAATGGAAAAAATGTCTTCCCTGAAGACGTTGAATATTATCTCTTAAAGAGTGACTATATCGAGGAAGTGCTTGTCATGGGCGTGGAAGAGCCAAAGACCGGCGACACCGTGATAAAGGCGAGCATCTACCCGAACTACAGCCTGATCGAAAGCGAGATGGGCAGCGTCAGCGAGGAGGAGCTGCAAAAGTTCTTCAAGGGCATCGTGGACCATGTAAACGAAGAAATGCCACTCTACAAGCGCGTAAAGCGCATCACAATCAGGTCGACGGAGTTCGAAAAGACCACGACCAGAAAGATAAAGAGATTTGCAAAAGGCAATATTACTGAAGAGCGGAGATAAAACAATGCATGAAAGAGTTTCACCTGAAGAATACAAGGCGATCAGAGAGCAGGACATGAAAAAGGCCATGGAGCTGATTGATGCAATCAATAACAGCCCGGACCCGCGCGTCGGCAGCCGGAATTCCAGGCCGATTACAGACATCAAGCACATGCTCGAGACCAGCGTAGAGCTTTACGGCAAAAACATCGCCTTTTACCAAAAGGACAAAAAAGGCGGGCAGTACAAGGGAATCACCTACAATCAGGCGTTCGAGGAAATTAACGGTCTGGGCACCGCACTCATCGCGGGTGGCCTGAAGGGAAAACGCATCGCCGTAATCGGCGCAAACTGCTATCAGTGGGCAATGTCCTACCTCGCGGTAGTCTGCGGCGTGGGCGTGGTCGTACCGATCGACAAGGAGCTCTCGGAGGCCGAGATTACGACCATCCTTCAGCGCGCCGACGTTTCGGCAGTCATATTTGACGAAAAGCGCGAAGAGGTTTTCACTTCAATCAAGGCCGCAGGCACCACCAACCTCGCGACACTCATTCACATGACGCTGCCGGAAAGCAGAGGCGACATACTTTCACTTCGCGAGCTCACGGAAGCCGGCAAGCGCATGGTACAAAACGGCGACAAGTCTTACACCGAGGCGCAGATTTTTGCGGAAGAGATGAGCATACTGCTGTTCACTTCCGGCACTACCGGCAAGTCCAAGGGCGTTATGCTGTCCCACCGCAACATCGTAAGCGATCTGATGGCGGCACCGACAGTCTTCGCGCTGACGGACAAGGAAGTCTTCTTTTCCTTCCTGCCGCTGCACCACACCTACGAGTGCACATGCGGCTTCCTGGTGCCACTTTACAAGGGCTCGGCAATAGCTTACTGCGAGGGCATAAAGTACCTCGTAAAGAACCTCTCGGAGTGCCATCCGACATACTTTTTGGCGGTACCGGCAGTTTTCGAGAACATGTACAAGAAAATCTGGCAGATGGTCAGAAAAAAGGGCAAGGAAGAAACCCTCAGAAAGGCCATCCGTATAAACAATAAACTCAAGAAATTCCACATCGACCTGTCAAAAGTTCTCTTCAAAGACATCCACGCATTCTTTGGCGGCAGGATGGACCTTTTGATTTGCGGAGGAGCTTCGATTAATCCGGAGGTCCTCGACGGTCTTCGCGATTTTGGCTTTAACGCCCTGCAGGGCTATGGCCTGACCGAAGCCGCACCTATGGGCGCACTGAATCCGGTTACCGCCCCGAACAGCAGAGCTGTCGGCATTCCTTTCCCGGGCTTTGACGCAAAGATTGTAAACGCAAATGAGGACGGCATAGGCGAAATCTGCCTGAAGGGCCCGAACATTATGCTCGGCTACTACGAAATGCCGGAAGAAACCGCCGCAGTGATTGAAGACGGCTGGTTCCATACGGGAGACCTCGGTTATATGGATGATGAGAGATACATTTATATAACAGGCAGACAGAAAAACGTAATAATCACAAAGAACGGAAAGAATATCTATCCGGAGGAGCTCGAGTACCTGATTGGACTTTCGGGACTGGTAACGGAATCCATGGTCTGGGCAAAGGAAAACGAGGATGGAGACGATATGCTGACGGTGGCTTCCATTCTGCCGGATGAGGCGGCAATATGCGAAAAGCTGGGGATAGATCCCGAAAGCGGCGTAAAGCTTACCGAAGAGCAGATTTCCGACACACTTTGGGCGGCTATAGAGGAAGTGAACGAAAAGCTTCCTTACTATAAAAAAATTAAAAAGCTTATAGTTCGAAAGGAACCTTTTGTAAAGAACACATCACAAAAGATAATAAGGTTCGCTGAAGCAAACAAAGACTGATAACAGCGAAAGGAGAGTATATGCAGAAAAGATATCCGAGACTCATCGTCAATCTCTCGAAAATCGAGAGCAACGCTAAAACCGTGCTGAAAGACTGCAACGCAGCAGGAATCACAGTTGCAGGCATTATGAAGGGCGCCTCCGCCCTGCCGGAAGTCGTAAAGACAATGGCGGATTCCGGAGTGGCTCAAATCGGCTCCAGCCGAATGGAACAGCTGATTGCTGCTCACAACCTCGGCGTAAAGCAGCCACTGATGCTTGTAAGAGTGCCTATGCTTTCCGAAGCTGAGGAAGTAGTAAAATACGTAGACATATCGCTGCAAAGCGACATAAATGTGCTTCGCCGTTTCAACGAAGAGGCGCTGAAGCAGAACAAAATCCACAAGGTTTTCATCATGATGGATCTCGGAGATCTCCGCGAGGGCTTCTGGGACTGGGAGGAAGCGACTGCCGCTGCAGTAGAGGTGGAGACAAAGCTAAGCGGCCTTTACCTGCTTGGCGTGGCTGTGAACCTCGGCTGCTACGGCTCTATCGTGCCGACTCCTGAAAAAGAGCAGGAGCTGGTGGATCTTGCCGCAAAGGTGGAAGCTGCAATCGGCCGCAAGCTTGACTATGTTTCGGGCGGTGCCAGCACTTCCTACATGCGCGTGCTTGACGGAAACATGCCAAAGGGCATCAACCATCTGCGCATCGGCGAGCAGATCATTCTCGCCCACGACGCGCCGGTTTACTGGGGCTACGACACACCACAGTTTCACCGCGACACATTCAGAATTCAGGCGGAAGTCATCGAAGTTCGCGACAAGCCGTCATTCCCTGTCGGAGAGCGCTTTGTCGACGCTTTCGGCAACGCAGTGCAGTACGAGGACAGAGGAATTCGTCGCCGCATGCTTATCGCACTGGGCAAGTGCGACTACGGCGCATATCCGGAGGAGCTCGATGTGCTGCCTGAGGACGAAGGCATTGAAATCCTCGGCGCCAGCTCGGACCACACCATCATCGACATCCAGGATGCGAAGCGCGAATACCACGTGGGTGACATCATCGAGTTTGGGCTCAAATATTCGACAAATGTGTATCTGACAAACTCTCCGAATGTACATGTTGAGTACGTCAGAGATTGACTAATCGTTGACAATGGTTCCCGCAGAGGGTATAATTATTTAATGCAATTTAAGGATGAAAGGAGACATTAACATGTCTGAAGAATATCTGTTAACCAAAGAAGGCTATGAAAAACTTGAGGCCGAGCATGAAGATCTGGTCGCTAACAAGCGCCGAGAGGTAGCCGAAAAGATTAAGGAAGCTCTTTCATACGGCGACATTTCCGAAAACGCAGAGTATGATGCGGCAAAGAACGAGCAGGCAGACCTCGAAGAGCGCATCCACAAGCTCGAAGAGATGCTCCGTAAAGCAAAGATTATCGATGAATCGGAAGTGGCATCCGACACAGTTTCCGTCGGCAAGACCGTAAAGGTAAAGAATATGGCCTTAAAGGAAGAAGCAACCTATACAATCGTAGGTTCAACAGAAGCCGATCCTTTTGAGGGCAGAATTTCCAACGAATCCGCAGTAGGCAGAGGCCTGATCGGACACAAGCTCGGTCAGACTGTGGAAATTGAAGTTTACGAGGGCGAAAGAGTAAAGTTCAAGATTTTGGAAGTTAAATAATGACTAACATTTATATGTAAATATATACAAAGAGGTAAAAACAAAATGAGTACAGAAGACAGAACAAATGTCAACCCTGAAGCTACTGAAGTTACAGAAATGACAGAAGAGCAACTGAATGAGCAGCGTCAGATCAGACGTGAAAAGCTCAAGAAACTTCAAGCTATGGGCCGTAATCCGTTCCTCCACGAGAGATGGGACATCAACGCCTATAGCGAAGATGTCAAAGCCAAGTTCGAGGAAATGGAAGGCAAACCTGTCTCCATGGCCGGACGTATCATGGCAAACCGTCACATGGGAAAAGCATCCTTTGTTGACATCCAGGACGCAAAAGGTCGTATTCAGTTACATATCAAGCAGGATGTGCTGACACCCGAGGAATACGAGATTTTCCTGACTTATGACATCGGTGATATCGTAGGACTCGAGGGTACGGTATTCAAGACCCGCCGCGGCGAGGTGTCCATCGAGGTTACAAAGCTGGTGCTCCTCTCAAAGTCGCTGCAGGTTCTTCCTGACAAGTGGTCGGGCCTCAAGGACATCGACCAGAGATACCGCCAGAGATACGTTGACCTCATCGTTAATAACGGTGTTCGCGAAACCTTCAAAAAGAGAACTGAAATCATCCATGAGATGAAGCGCGTTCTCGAAGAAGACTTTGGCTATCTCGAAGTAGACACACCGATTCTGACTACCATCGCAGGCGGTGCAAATGCAAGACCTTTCGAAACACATCACAACACACTCGATATGGACATGAAGCTCCGCATTTCAAACGAGCTTTACCTTAAGAGACTCATCGTCGGCGGACTCGACAGAGTTTACGAAATGGGCAAGATGTTCCGTAATGAGGGTATGGACAAAAACCACAATCCTGAGTTCACTTCCATGGAATGCTACTATGCATATGAAAACATGGAAAAGACTATGGAGGTTACAGAGCAGCTCATTTCAAAGGCAGCATTAAAGGCAACAGGCTCCATGGTTATAAACTACCAGGGCAAGACCTTCGACCTGACTCCTCCTTGGAGAAAGCTCGATATGACGGATGCCGTAAAGGAAATCACAGGCGTGGATTTCCACAAGCTTGATTCCGACGAGGATGCCCGCAAGGCAGCTCTCGCATATATGAAGGACCACGAATCCGCACTGACTGAGGAAGAAATCAATTCCTGGACACGCGGAAAGATTATCGCAGAGTTCTTTGAGGAATATGTAGAGGACGTTCCGGGATATCTCGATCAGCCTACCTTCGTAATGGGACACCCTGTAGAGATTTCGCCTCTCGCAAAGAGAGATCCGAAGGACCCTCGCATCACACGTCGTTTCGAAGCATATATCAACGGCTGGGAGGTTGCAAACGCATTCTCCGAGCTCAATGACCCAATCGACCAGTACCAGCGTTTCGCAGAGCAGCAGGCTCAGCTCGACGCAGGTCTCGATGAAGAGGCTCATCCAATGGATATGGACTTCGTAAACGCACTCGAGGTTGGTCTCCCACCTACAGGCGGTCTGGGCGTAGGTATCGACAGAGTTATCATGCTGATTACCGATGCGCCAACCATCCGCGACATAATCCTCTTCCCGACGATGAAGCCGGAGAGATAGCGTAATAGCAAAACCTAACCCGAGGCACGAATTATCGTGCCTCGATTTTTAATGCCTTCCCCACCCCTTGTTTGAAGTTATATTGAAGTTGACATTGAAGTAATATTGAAGTAAAGTAAGATATCTGCAAAATAGACTTCTGCCGGAATTTCCGGCAGAAGAAGGAGGTAATCACAATGAATGAATTTAACGAATATGTGCGCGAGGTTTTTTCTGCGGCCGGTGATGTTGTAATACGCTCCATGATGGGCGGATATCTTGTGTATTTCAACGGCAAGCTGATAGGTGACATTTGCGCTAACGAGCTGTTTTTGAAGAGAACGCCGACATCGGACAGGTTACTTGCGGATTCCGAGCTGCGTTATCCGTATGAAGAATCAAGGACTTTGATGCACGTATTTGATAAATTTGAAGACAAGGCGCTTGTCTTGGAGCTGCTTAGCGGCATGTATGACGAGCTTCCTGAGCCGAAGAAAAAGAAAAAGTAGCACCGCAACTGCGGGTTGCGTGCAATCCCTTCCCGGAGGGTGTATATTATATATATAAAGGGGAGGTAAAAGAATGACTACAAAAGATGTATTATATGAATTAAGAACAAAGAACGGCTTTTCGCAGGACGACCTCGCGGAAAAGGTTTTCGTAACCCGCCAGGCGGTGTCGCGCTGGGAGACGGGCGAAACCGTGCCGAATACCGAAACACTTAAGCTTCTCTCGGGGCTTTTCAACGTATCGATCAACACACTGCTCGGCTCACCGCAAAAGCTGATCTGCCAGTGCTGCGGCATGCCGCTCGAGGACGAGATGATCGGCAGGAACAAGGACGGCTCGATGAACGAAGACTACTGCAAGTGGTGCTACGCTGACGGAACCTACACTTACAGCGACATGGACACACTGATTGATGTCTGCGTGCCGCACATGACGGCGCAAGGCTTCACCGAAGAGCAAGCCCGTGCCTACATGAAGGACATGCTGCCAAAACTCGACTACTGGAAGCGCTACAGCGACCTCAGCGACAACGGCGAGTTCGAGGCGTTCAAAGAGCAGCTCATAGGCGAAATCAACGACCTTCACATCGAGGGTATGCCAAAGCTTACTAGCCTCAACGCTCTGGTGGGAAAGTTCGTCAACCTTGAATATCCGATGCCCGGCGGCAGAAAGATAAAGCTCCTCGACGACAATGTCACCTACCTCGGCAACCAGCTCGAGTGCGAGTTTGGCGGCGACCGCTGCTTTGGCGTCATTGCCTGCATGGATTTCATTCTAATCTCCACCTACGAGGCCGAAGGCAAGAACCCGGAGCTGGTGATTTATAAAAAGAGATAATGAAAGCACTATATTACAATGGAAAAAAAGCCATATATGAACCGAATGCACCGATGCCGGTTTGCAGGGAGGGCGAGAGCCTCATAAAGATACTGCTCGCGAACATCTGCAGCACGGATCGCGAGATCCTAAAGGGCTACCGCAGCGAATTTAGGGGCATCATGGGGCACGAATTCGTCGGCCGCGTGGTCGAAAGCCCGAACGCTGAGCTTGTCGGCAAGCTCGTTGTCGGCGAGATGAACAAGGGCTGCGGCGACTGCATCTACTGCCGCACCGGCAGGGAGAAGCACTGCCTTTCGCTCGAAGTCATCGGCATGTCAAAGGACGGCTGCTTCGCGGAGTACATGACTCTTGCCACATACCTGATTCACGTGGTGCCGGAAGGCCTGGCCGCGGAGAAGGCAATCTTTACGGAACCCCTCGCGGCGGCGCTTGAAATCACGGAACAGGTGAAAATAGATTCGTCAAAGAACGCCGCAATCATCGGCGACGGCAGGCTTGCTTACATGATAGCGCAAGTGTTGAGCCTCACGGGCGCAGAGCTGACCGTCATCGGAAAGCACGCGGACAAGCTCAAGCTCTTCGAGCCTTATGCGAAAACGGCGAAACTCAGCGACTATTTTGCGGGCGGCGAATACCGCAAGCTGACCGGCGAGGAATGCTTCGAATACGTCGTCGACGCATCGGGCAGCGAAACGGGCATCCACCTGGCGCTGAACATCGTAAGGCGCATGGGCACGATAATCCTGAAGAGCACCTACGCGGGCGAGACTTCAATCAATATGTCCGCAATTCCGGTCAACGAAATCACCATAGTCGGCAGCCGCTGCGGCCCATTCGAGCCGGCGCTTAAGCTCCTAAAGGACGAAAAGGTTTCATTCCCGGAGGTGGAGCTTTACGACCTGTCCGATTACGAAAAAGCCTTTGCTTCCCCTGCATTCAAGGCAGGCTTTAGATTCAGCGAATAAGGGCAAGGTAGAATAGCGCAACAAAATTTAACAAATAATCCGGCAAAATGTTAGGTTTATTTGGTAGACATTCACCCACCATGCGACTAAAATGATGTTAGATTTAGTTGCAAAGGTGGGTTTTGTATGAGAAAACATTACTTAGACAACATCAGATGGATTACCGTGGTTTTGGTCGTAATCTACCACGTCATCTACATGTACAATGCCGAAGGCATCACGGGCGTAGTCGGCAAAATCACAAGCCTCAATGTCCAGTATTACGACATCTTCCAGTACATCGTCTATCCGTGGTTCATGTGTCTGCTGTTCGTCGTTTCCGGCGTCAGCTCGCGTCTGTACTTGGATAACCACACGGACCGCGAGTTCTTCAGGAGCCGCACGACCAAGCTGCTGGTGCCATCAACAATCGGAATCGTAGTATTCCAAATCTTGCAGGGCTATATTAATGTCGGCCTTTCCGAAGTTTTCATGAAAACCCCGGATCTGCCCGGCATCGCAAAGTATTTCATCATGCTCTTCAGCGGAATCGGCGTGCTGTGGTACATTCAGGTGCTCTGGCTGTTCTCGGTGGCACTGCTGTTCATCCGCAAGATTGAAAAAGATAGGTTAATCGAAGCATCCCGCGGGGCTTCCGAAAAGTTCGGCTTACCGCTGTTGCTCGCCTTCGCAGTGGTGGCGTTCGGCGCCTCACAAGTGCTGAACACGCCAATCATCGTGGTTTACCGCTTCGGCCTGTACGGATTCATGTTCCTGCTCGGCTATTTCTTCCTATCAAACGAGGAAGCGGTGGGCGTTCTGAAACGGTGGTTCCCGCTCTTCCTGGCAGCAGCGCTTGCCTTTGGTGTGGCCTTTTGCTACACCTACTTCGGCGCAAACTATGCCGACAAGCCGGCGAACCGCTCGGTGCTCTTCGTGGGCTACGCTTACTTCATGAGCATGGCGATGTTTGGCGGCATGGCGAAGTACGGTGACTTCTCGACCCGCTTCACGCAGTGGATGAGCAAGAGAAGCTTCGGGCTTTACGTGTTCCACTACATGGGGATTTCGGCGGTGGCGCTGTTTTTGGCAAAGCCGGGCCTCATCTCGGCGCCGGCGGCTTATCTGTTCAGTTTGATTGGCGGATTTGGCGGAGGGTATCTCCTGAATGCGGTAATTTCGCGGATTCTGTTCTTCCGCTGGGCGGTGCTTGGAATAAGAAAGGAAAAGAAAGCATAACTTTTTAAAAATATTTTTTCCCATTCCTAAAACATAGACCCCGCCCCGCGCGAGCAGTGAGTTCGGCTGCTTGCGGGGCGGAGCGGGAACCCCCAAACTCATTTATCAAGGTGCGTTTTAGAAAAGTGGTTTCATTGAAAATATGCACTATATGTACTGTTTTTGCGATTATAGTGCATTGATTAATTAAAGGGCTGCCTGTTTTTTGAATTAGTCTATGCACTAAAAACCGATTTTCCAAAGACGTAGTGCATAGCATTATAGGCTCCAAAACGCATAAGCACGGAATTTCCCCTCTGTCGAGCCGTTTTATATGCACTATCTACTGCGATTCCACGCATTTAGTGCATAGCTTGCAAAAGGGAAGCATGTTTGCTTCCTATTATATCATAATTTACCAGAATATACCATTACTTATTTAAAAAATCCCCGCTTTCCGTAAAACAAAGCCCCGCCCCGCGCGGCGATGTTTATATGGAAAGGGGTGGAATGAAGTAAAAATGAAATAGATGAAATAAATGAATTACCCCGCTTGCAACCGCAGGCGGGCTTTTATTAATTCTCCTCAGAGGCCTTCTTTTCAGCCTTTGCCAGCTCTTCGCCAAAGCCCTTCAAGGCATCGAAGGGGCTGAAGATTTTTGCACGCTTTGAAAGGGGCATGGGCGGATGCTTTATCGAGAAGCTGTCCCCCGCGCTATGCACGGGGCGCCCTTTTTTATATGCCTTTGCATATTTGAAATCGCTCATTACGCTTTATGCCCCCCAATCTGCTGATTCCTTTCGATTGCGGTCGCACCCTCCAAAAGGTTGATCCCGCGCAGCAGTGCATTTGCACCGTACCGGGCTCTGACCTTCAAAAAGACCGCATGCAGCTGCCTCTCGCGAGCAAGCATATCAAAATCGGTAAACATATCCATCTGATAAGCTCCATCATCCTCTGCCACATCGCAGGCGCAGATTCCAAGCCGCCGCAGCAGCGCCGCGTGGTCGATCTTCTTTTCCGCATCCCGCATGACCTTTTCGATTACGACGCCGGAAACATTTGTCGCAGTCGAAAATCTGACCGACCCATTTGCATAAGCCTCCGACCCGTAGCCCGGACTTTTACGGTCGTAGCTGGCCCACCAGGTGAACTTCGGCGCCACGAGATTCTTCCCAAACATGTCGCAGCACAAAAGATCAATCATTTCACTCAGCACAACGGCGGCCTCGGCGTATTCGTAAGGCCGCGGCAGAACCTGACCGCTCGAAAGCGACCGACTGCTGCTGCGATAATGCTTTATGTCATACATCGTGACAGGCTCGATCCCCCAAGCGTGATCGATCAGGATTTCCGCATCAATGCCAAAGACTTTGTAAAACCACTCCTCGTCCCACAGGCTGCGCTCCGCAATATCGCCCATCGTGAACATGTTGTTTCGGGCCAGCCTGGCAGACTTTCCTCTGCCAATCTGCCAGAAGTCAGTAAGCGGCTGATGATCCCACAGCAGCCTCCTGTAAGAATCCTCAGTAAGCGCTGCAATCCGCACACCGTCTTTATCTGCCGGCGCTTTCTTTGCCACTATGTCCATCGCAACCTTTGCAAGGTACAGGTTCGTTCCGATTCCGACGGTTGCCGTAATTCCGGTGCTCCTTAGAACATCCCGGATGATTGTCAGAGCCATGATGTGTTCAGGTGCCTGCCCGGTTTCGTCGGCGGCAGCCTCATAAAAATGAAGATAGGGAGTGCAGTCGATAAAGGACTCATCAATGCTGTACACGTGGATATCCTCGGCAGCGGCGTATTTCAAACAGATTTCGTAAATCCTTGCGGAAACCTGTTCATATAAAGCCATGCGAGGGACCGCAATTATGTAGCGGATGCGCGTGCCGCTCAGTCTTTCGTATGTTTCTATAGCCCGTTTTGCCTCAAAGAGACGCGGCCTGCCGGGAACACCGATTGCCTTTAGCGAAGGCGATACAGCGAGGCATATGGTCCCATCGGATCTTTCGGGATCAGCCACCAGCAGATTTGCCTTCAGCGGGTCCAGACCCCGCGCCACGCATTCGACAGACGCATAAAAGCTCTTCATATCTATTGCAATATATCTGTGGTTTTTCTCATCCATTTTCTATCAATCCCCCTTTAATTCATACACCCGATTCTGTAGAATAACGAGGAATCAATTCCGTAAATAGACTATAGCACACGAACATATGTTTGTAAAGGGCAAAGAGCAAAAAAGCACCGCAAAAAACTCACGCCCTTTCCCTTGACAAAATATATTGCGCGCAATATAATATGACAAAAGATAAAACCAATACAATCAATCAATACAATCAAACAACCAAACAATCAAACAACCAAACAACAAAAGGAAAGAAAGGGAAAAACAATGGCAACATTAGTAGCTTATTTTAGCGCAAAAGGGACAACCGCAAAGGTTGCAAAGGAGTTCGCAGAAAAAATCGGAGCGGACATTTACGAGATAATTCCACAGGAGCCTTACACAAAGGCTGATATCAACTACCTGAATCCTATGTCCAGATGCAATCGCGAGCAGATGGGCGGGAAGGATGTTCCGGTAGCGGGCAAAATTGAGGGCTTTGAAAAGTACGATACTGTTTACCTCGGATTCCCGATTTGGTACGGACAGGCACCGAGGGTAATTCACACCTTCGCACAGGGCTATGACTGGAGTGGAAAGACTGTGCACGCTTTTGCTACTTCGGGCGGCAGCGGAATCGGAAAGACTGCGGAAAAGCTGTCTCCGTCATTAAAGGGAGCTGCGTCAGTCGACGCAAAGCTTGTGCATAACGCATCGGAGGTATAATAATGGCACAGCAGTACGAGCAGCTTTTAATTAAAAATCAGTTATGCTTCCCGCTCTATGCGTGCGGCAGGAAAATTGTTGCGAGGTACACGCCGTACTTAAAGCCGCTGGGCCTGACTTACACACAGTACATCGTGCTGATGGTGCTTTGGGAAAAGGAATGCGTGAATGTCGGGCAGCTCGGCGAGATACTGTATCTCGATGCGGGTACGCTGACGCCGCTTCTGAAGAGGCTTGAAAAGGCGGGCTACATCACGCGCGAGCGCTCAAAGGAAGACGAGCGCATCACGCTGATAACAATAACCACAGAGGGTAATGCGTTAAAGGAAAAGTGCAAAGACATCCCACTGAAATTGATGTCCAAAACGACTTCTCTTACGGAAAATGACGCCAAAGAGCTGTATAGGCTGCTGTATCTGTTTTTGGAAAGCGAATAGAGGGGAAAACTATGGGTAGAGATTTTGGGCGAAATTTCGCCCATTTTTTATTGTAAAAAAACCTCTGCTGTCGTATTATAATATCGTATAAAAAAGTAAAAAAGGAGAACGAGTATGGGAGCTTCCGAACCGAAAAAATTAGCGCTTCTCAGGATTAAGGACATCCTCGAAGAGCACAGCGATTACGATCATCCTATTACGCAGGAGGAAATCGTGACAAAGCTGAAAACACAATACGGTATTGATGTGGACAGAAAAACTGTGGGCCGCAATTTGTCGCTTTTAAAGGAAGCCGGCGTCGAAATAGAGTCAAAGCGAGGCGGCAGTTACATTGCAGAGCGCAGGTTTGACGACTCCGAGCTGCGACTTTTAATAGACGGCGTGCTTTCCAGCAAGCATGTCACGGCAAAGCAGTCGCAAGACCTGATTGAGCGCATTTGCGAGCTCTCGAACAAATACTTCAAGGCAAGCGTGCGCCACGTTCGCTCCGTAAACGAGTGGAGCAAGACTGAAAACCAGGCGGTTTTCTACAATATCGAGCTCGTCCACACCGCTATCGAGGAAGCCAGAAAAATCACTTTCAGCTATAATAAATACGGCACCGACAAAAAGCTGCACCGGTCTTCGAATCAGACAGTAAGCCCGTACCTGATGCTTCTCCACAACCAGCGCTACTACCTGCGCGGCTACAACGATCGATATCAAACGATTCAGAACTACAGGCTCGATAGGATTACGAATATGGAAATCCTGGATGAAAAGGCCTTTCCGCTAAAGAAGGTTCCCGGTAACGAGCGCGGTATAGACTACAAGCTGCTCGGATCGGCTTATCCGTACATGTTCTCCGACGAGCCGGAGCGCATCGATTTTACTGCGGACAAAATTATAGTAGACCAGGTGATTGACTGGTTCGGCAAGGACATTACCATTTCCGAGACTGCCGACGAGAGCAAGGTTAGCATCAGCCTCACGGCCAGCCCTATGGCTATGAAATACTGGGCGCTGCAGTACATAAACGGCGTTGAAATCATCCGCCCCGAAAAGCTGCGCAGCGAAATAATCGCCGACCTTGAAAAAGGGCTGGGAAAGTATAAAGGGCAATAATAGATAAAGTTAGCATGATATGTTATAATTATAGATTATAGGCAAAAGCGCAAAATGGCGAAAGACTGCGAAAGACTGATAGAATACAATGGAAGGCAATGTAAAGAAGGATAAAATTAAAAAATTAAAAATATGCGCGATTTTAGTCCTGATTGTGATGCTGCTTGTATTCGTGAAGTTCATGCTCAGCGCGAGGGTTGACTCTGTTGACGAGTATCAGGAATGGATGAAGAGCTTTGGAATAGCGGCTCCTTTGTTCCTGACGGTTTTTCAGGCGGTTCAGGTGGTGCTGCCAATCCTTCCGGGATATTTGGGCTGCGCTGCGGGCGCAATCAGCTTTGGTACCTGGACGGGATTTGTCTGTAATTACATAGGAATTTCGGCAGGCTCGATCGCGGCGTATTTCCTCGCAAAGAAATACGGCGTGGACCTCGTTATTTCGCTTTTCTCGGAAAAGCAGTACAATAAATGGAAAGCCAAAATAGCAAACAAAAAGTCCTATGATGTCTTTCTGTTTGTTGCAACGCTGCTTCCGATGTTTCCGGACGATTTTCTGTGCTACTTTTCGGGACTGATTCACATGGATTCCAAAAAGTTCATCTGGATAATCATACTCGGAAAGCCTTGGTGCATACTGGCTTACAGCATAATCTTCGGATTGATATAGAGGCATAATTGTAGAAAAAAGGAGAGAGGGAAAATGATTGGAATTTACGACTACACTGTGATACTGACATACCTGTCGCTTGCTTCGGGCGTGACGGGCATAATCTTTACCACGACCGGCATCGGGCACCCCGAGGTGGGAATCTTCTTTTTGATGGTTTCCGGCATCCTCGATGCGTTCGACGGCAGAGTGGCCCGGACCAAAAAGGGCAGAACAAAGCTCGAAAAGGATTTCGGTATCCAGATTGACTCGCTTGCAGATATGATTTGCTTTGGCGTTCTGCCGGCCACAATCGGCCTGGCACAGCTGAGAATCAGCGGTATCTTCACAGAGCTCGTGCGCAGAAGGGACTATGACGGCAACTATGCGATGCTGGTGCTGCTGCTCATGATTGCTGTAATCTACGTCCTTGCGGCGCTGATCAGGCTCGCATATTTCAACGCGACGACCGAAATCAGAGAAGAGGAAGCAAAGCAAACCGGCACGGCTTACTTCACAGGCCTGCCTGTAACCGCAGCGGCGCTGGTGTTCCCGCTTGAGATGCTGATTCATTTCTATGTCAGATGGGACCTGACGATCATATACTTTATTCTGATGCTGATAATGGCCATTGCGTTCCTTTTGAATGTAAAGGTTAGAAAGCCGGGTAAAAAGGCGCTGACTGCGATAATCATCATCGGTACAATCGAGTTTATCCTCAGCGTGATTGTGTTTCACATGTACTAGAGGATGTTGAAATATGAACATGTTAACGTTTTTATACAGGACGCGGCCCGGCAGGATATTATTAAAGCCGCTGGTCAGCCGAAGCGTATCCGAGCTTTCGGGACGCATCCTTGACGGCCGGCTTTCAAAGCTTTTAATTGGTTCTTTCGTGCGAAAAAACGGCATCCGGACCGAAGACTACATTCTGGATGACATCGGCAGCTTTAACGACTTCTTTTGCCGCAGGATAAAGAGCGGGCTGAGGCCGATTAATGCGGAAGCAGGCGCGCTGACATCGCCGTGCGACGGACTGCTCAGTGCTTACAGGATCGAGCAGGGCACTGTCCTCAGCGTGAAGCAGAGCAAGTTCACAATCAGCCGTCTGCTGGACGACAGTGTGCTGGCGGCAGGCTTCGAAGGGGGCTACGCTCTCGTCTTCCGCCTTTGTGTCGACCACTACCACCGCTACAGCTGGTTCGAGTCGGGCAGGTTTGTGGCGAGGAGGAAGCTGGACGGAATCTTCCACACGGTGCGGCCTGTGGCGCTGGAGACTTGTCCGGTCTTCGTCGAGAACAGCAGAGAGTATGCCGTCCTTGACACGGAAAACTTCGGGCGCACGGTGCAGATGGAGGTCGGTGCGATGCTTGTCGGGAGGATTGTGAACGAGGCCTCGGCGCCTTGCGATGTCGTGAGGGGCGAGGAAAAGGGCCACTTCGAGTACGGCGGCTCGACCGTGATAGTGCTGATTCCGGCGGGTCGGGCGGAGCTTCGCGAGGACATTGCGGGAAAGCTTGGCAGCAATTACGAAATCCCCGTGGTGATGGGGGAAAAGATTGGCGAGAAATCGGCGGGAAATGAAGAAATGTAAAAAAGGATAGCTTTCGCAGACCTGCGGGCTATCCTTTCGTTTTTTAGAATGGCTTGAGTTCGGAGTTTGACCACTCTATGCGCTTCATCGAGAGGGCGTCCTCGAAGTAACCTTCGCCTTCTTCATGCCAAGGCTCGGTGTCATAATTGTAGAGGTTGTCAAAGTAAACGTCGTCTTTGTATTTTTCGATGTTCTGGTCGTAGAAAAGGTTCTGGATGTACTGGTCGTAGCCGTATGAATCAGGTTTGATTTCCGCGCAGAGGTAGGAAACGAAATCGTTTACGCGCCCCTTTGTGACGGAGGTGACATCCTCGTGCTCACTGCCCTCGTAGGTTTCAATCGCCTGATTTACCCACTCATCGTCTTCGTAGTCGAGGAAGAATGCGTAGAGCTTTACAGCGGTTGCTTTGCCGGTGCTCCGGTCAAACTCTGCAATCAGGCAAGGCGGATATTCGTTATCGCCGTTTGCAACCTCGCCCGGATCGTCAAAGATGAAGAGCGCAGGGTAGTAGAGCTCCGAAGAGTTGCTTGCGGAAATCTTCATGTATTTGTAGATTTCGTAGTCCGGAGTATCGCTGCTTGCCGGGCTACCGGAGCCGTCGGCGTCTGCGCCGCCGGCCGCGCTGTCAGCGCCTGCGCCTCCGCAGCCGGTAGCCGCGAGCGCCAGAATCATTATTATCAAAAATAAAATCGGTAATTTCTTTTGCATTTTATTCGTTCCTTTCGTGTGGTATTATATTAAAAAAGATTATAGCATAAATTGAAATAGAGAAAAGAGTTTTGTTATGAAAGATGCTAAAAATGTAAAGCCGGCCATGGACGGCGACCTGGCCTGGCAGGAGCTTCGCACGGAGCACATCGTGCGCGACGAGTGGATTGACTTTCGCAGCACCGACTGGCGCTTCCCCGACGGGACAGAGCTTGGCCCGTTCTACAGCTTCAGCTGTAGAAATTATGTCGTGGTGGTGGCCTCCGATAAAGAAGGACGCTTCCTCTGCGTACGGCAGTTCAGGCCGGGGATCAAGCAGGTCACAACGGAATTCCCCGCAGGCGGAATTGAGCGCAAGGACGGCAAGGAGTACGGCAATCCAAGCGACACATGCGCCGAAGACCCGCTCGATGCCGCAAAGCGCGAGCTTTTAGAGGAAACCGGCTACGAGTCGGATGAGTGGGAGCGCGTATTTGCCGTGCCGTCGCAGGCTACAATCTGCGACAACTACGCCTACATCTATAGGGCGCGAAACTGCCGAAAGGTAAGCGGGCAGAGCCTCGACGAGGCCGAATACCTGAACGTAGCGCGCCTCACGGCGGAGGAAATAGACAAAATGATTGCAGACGAAAGCTTCCTCCAGGCAATGCACGTTCTGGCGTGGCTGATGGTACGCAGGTAAATGCGGGAAGATAATTTTATTGAACAAAAATGCGGATTCCGCAAAAATGTCGAATAGGGCGATAATAGAAAGAGGATGTTATGCTTAAAGGTTATAGTTTTTTTAGGGACGAAGCAGGGGAAGTGTGGAAGATTGAGACTCCGGACTTGATTCTCAGGCTTTCTACTGCAGAGGATATTTCAGATTTTTACAAATGGGAATACAACACCGAGACGATTCGGTATTTCAGCATATGCGAGAACCAGTCCATGGAAGAAGTGTGGCGCGATTTTGTGCATAGGACAGATGATCCGAGCTCTGTGAATTTCACTATTATTAATAAAAGCACCGGTGAAAAGCTTGGCAGAGCAATGCTCGCAGATTTGATACGGGGTTGGAAGGTCGAGATATTCAGGGTATACATAGCCGATACTTCCAACAGAGGACGCGGCTACGGCAAGCAGTCCATGCTGGCTTTGATGCAGCTGGTCTTCGAGGAATATGGCTGCGAAAGACTGTATTTGGATCACTATACGGGAAACCCCGCCAGGATGCTGTATGACAGCCTGGGATTTCATTTCGAGGGAATCCTCCGTGCCAATTGCAGGAAAAACGGTGTTTTGCATGATGTAGAGCTGCTTTCAATGCTTAAACCCGAATATAGCAGCCTTTATCCGGATGGGAAGTGAATTCGGAAAAAGTGCGCGGAAAAGTATTGAACAAAAATGCGGAATCCGCAATTTTGTCGAATAGAAAACAGGAATTTCGGGAAAAGTGTAAAATTTCGTCCAAAAATCTGTGGAAAAGTGTTGAACAAAAATGCGGATTCCGCAAAAATGTCGAATAGAGTATTGTGCGTTCGGCAATCCTGATGTATAATTCTATTGAACAAAAATGCGGATTCCGCAATTTTGTTCAATAGATAATGAGGAGCGCAATATGGAAATATGTAGAGATATATATCTGAATAAGCTTATTTCTAAAAAGCATAACGGGTTAATTAAAGTCGTGACGGGAATACGGAGATGTGGAAAATCATATCTTTTGTTTAACCTCTTTAAAGATTATCTGATAAGTGAAGGAGTTCCCGAGGACCATATTATTGAGATTGCATTTGACTCTTTTGAAAATAGAAAGTATCGCGATCCGGAGCTTTTATTTCCATATATGATGGAAAAAATGTCGGATGATGGAATGTATTATGTTCTATTGGATGAAGTTCAAATGCTTTGTGATTTTGAATCCGTTCTTAACAGCCTTGGCAGAAAGAAAAATGTAGATGTATATGTAACGGGAAGTAACGCAAAGTTTTTGTCAAAGGATATTATTACGGAATTCCGTGGACGTGGGGATGAAGTCCATATGTATCCACTGACATTTGGCGAGTTTATGAGCGTATATGACG
>JAEEGK010000231.1_pt1 | contig 139843 bp, 110 predicted proteins | sample 8958771 | NCBI WGS metagenome assembly JAEEGK01 (sample SAMN16246547, study PRJNA631951) | gut metagenome | biome: gut microbiome; feature: rumen; material: SC-attached | host: Bos | place: Iran: Karaj | collected 2018-10 | reverse complement strand
AGTCAGGCTTTGTACTACTTGTATATCTAAGTTTCAGTCTTTCAGAGAACGTTGTGCAATCGATTTGGAAGTGTTCGTTAGAACCGTGTTCCTTTCGTTTTGCGGGTGCAAAGATAGGGGGTTTTCGCGAGCCTTCCAAATTATTTTGCAACTTTTTTCAAATTTTCTTCATTTTGCCCGTTTTTGGCCGCAGAAATAGGCGCTTGTGATAGTTGTAGTTTGCATTTTGACCATTTTCACCATTTCCAACCCCCCGAACCCTACTACCCTCTCCCCCATTTTTCCAACTTCTGCTCTCGAAAAGCGCCGAAACAACCACTTCCAGACAAGAAATCCACTTTTGACGACACTCCTTTCTTATCTACATACACGTATTACGCGCGCCCGAACATATAAATGGTAAACTTACTTCGAAAACACATTTCACTTGCTTTTGCATTCACTTTTTCGTCTATGCGTGTGAGCGTTATCAATTCATTGTCTATTATCAATTAGATAATTTTTCTTTTACGCATCCCGAAGGATGACCGAAGGCTCATAATACCCTCACCGAAGGATGGCGAAAAGATGAAATATCTACATTATCTGTAATTTCATGGGAAAAGAGTCTAAGAAATGGCAATTTTACGGTTTAAGAATAAACTTCCTACTTTACTCATTACACATTACTCTCTACTCTTTCCCCTGCGGGGCGCGGTGTCACGAGTGTCATTTTCGATTTCACTTTCTACTCCTCTTCATCGAAACTATCCATTATCAATTGTACATTATCAATTAAAAGCCTCCAGACGCCTGGAGACTTTTTTGCGTTGCACATTGCAGCGTTACAGTTCTTTTTGATGCAGTTCAGAAACCAATCCGGGCTCTCTCTTTTTCGATTCTTTCATTCTCGCAATAGGAAGATATTTCTTCAACGACATTTGTCGGTTCACCATGAAGAATCTTTCCGATTGTATAGTGTCTTGCGATATTTTCAATCTGTCCGCCACTAAAGTCGTATTTCGATGCCAAAATGCGCGAATCATCCTCTTTCAATGTCGGAATCATTTCTTGCCACATGCTTATGCGGGCTTCGAGGGTGGGCTTTTCGAACTTGATCTTGTAGAGGAAGCGGCGCTCGAAAGCCTTGTCCATGTTCTGAGCCAGATTCGTTGTCGCAATTAGTATTCCGTCGAGCGTTTCCATTTCTTGTAGGATGATGTTCTGGATAGAGTTTTCCATCTTATCGACAGCACGTTCTGCTCCTTCTTGACGTTTGTTGATGATGGCATCGGCCTCATTAAACAGGAGGATTGGAGCTATCTCGCTATCTTTCACTTTCGCCCGATAAGTATCAAACAACTGCTTGATGTTCTTCTCGCTTTCACCCACCCACATACTTTTTATCTGCGAAACATTGACTTGCAGTATGTCTCGACCAGTTTGTCTTGCCAATTGAAGCACCGTTTCTGTTTTTCCTGTACCAGGCGCGCCATAGAAAAGGCAAGCAAAGCCACAACGGAAACCAGCCTCCTTCATCCTCGCTCGGATTTGGTTATATTGGTTCTCCTCCAAGAGTTTACCAAGTTCTGTAATCTGAGCACTGACCCGCTCTCCATAGAAGAGTTTTTTAGGGACAATCTCATCCGATTTCACTACATCTCCTCGTTTTTTGTTCAAAGCAGATAAATGGAGTTCACTAAAGAGTTCCCTTTTTGCTTTATCTGTCATTCGGAAGGATTCTCTGTTCACAAAGCCATCGCTGTTGTTGTTCTCTACGATTCCTTCCAGAATAAGCTTGTGCACCCCATTTTGAAACATAGCCCTACGTCCTCTCCAAACACGCGTGTTGTCATACAAGAAGTCGATATCATGAAAACGAATATTGTCGTCTCCATTATCCACGAACAAATGAGAGAAGAGAAGCAGCATCATTTCGTCATCTTTATCAAAACTATAACTTTTAACCTTTTGGACATATAGCAGTTGTCTGTTGCAGTCAAACAGATGCTGCATTTTCTCTGCCAAATCATTATAAGTCAGTTCCTTCTCTTCACGCATTTCAAACAGATTTTCTATCTCCACAAACAACTCTTGACAAGAAAGTCCCGAGCAGTCCTTCGGCTCAAACTTCTCGTTTCTCTTAAACGCATCAATAACCACCATCGGAACCCTGTAGGTTAAATGTTTGTCACGACGACTACATCTGACAAACTCCCGTTTTTCCAGGACATCAATATCGGCCATGTATCTAATAATCCTCGTTGTCCGACAGTCCAAAAACTTACAAAAGGTACTGATAGAGATACAATCATTGTCGCTGTTGTCAATGAACAGAGACAGCATCACACATTGCTCCTTAGTCAGGTCAAGCCTTTCCGATACATATTCAATATACGTGTTCGCCTTCCGGTAAAACTCGGCACCGAGTTTGGCCCCCTTTGCCCTTTCCACGATTTGCTCCACGGCTGTGAGCAGATCCATCTTTTTTGTTGTAGCCATAGTTTCCTGTTTTTAGATTAAATAAACATTCTGGTGAATCTCTTTTTTAGACATCCTATCAGTCCATTTTCAGCCTTTTTGCCATAATTTGCATTTATGAAGTCAATAATGCTACACACGACCGTTCTCATCAATTCGTCTGCTTTTGAGAACGCCGTTATCACTGACTCCCTTGAATGGTGATTGAGTAAGTATTGATTATTAAGGACAAACATGGCATCTGTATTCTTGGCCAGCTCCGCAAGTCCTGCTGTAGCATGATTGAATTTGTGATTTCCCTCAAATTCAAAAGGTAATGTTACTACTCCAATAGTCTTAATGCCCATTTTTCTGGACTCTTCGGCAATAATCGGCGAAACAGCCGTACCACACCCCCCACCCAAACATGCGACAACAAATATCACTTCGGGATGGCCTTTATCAATCATCGAACGGATTTCTCCGATTCTCTTATTTGCCTCTTTTCTGGCAAGTTCAGGGCTATTTCCTGAACCTAGTCCATCTTGACCAAGCAACAGACAATGAGTCGTCAACGCGCGTTCAACTACAGAACAATCCATGTCACATGCCCATAGAGAATCTTCCTTGAACCCAAGCGTCTGCAAATGGTTTATCACATTGATTCCTCCATTTCCGACGCCAATAATTTTAATGATCGAAGGGGCAAGGGCGTTTTCACCTTTCCTTCGATTTCTAAAGAACAGATTAATCATATCAATTCTCATATTGTTTAACAATTTTGATTGCAAATATAAAAGAGACCTCCGCCGAATTGTGGCAGAGGTAAAGAAAATATCATTTCATCAGATATTTGATTTGGCTCATGTATTTGGAAAGCACAACATCCATCGCCTTATTTTGCGTTTTCGCATCTTCTCCGAGAAGTTGAGAAAGGAAGTTCCAAAAGGATTTCCTATGATGCTTATGTTTGTAATGAGCCATCTCATGCAAAATTACACTATCGATAAGTGGTTGGGGCATGATAATCAGTCCTGGTATGAGGGTGATGTCATTATAGCAAGTGCAACATCCCAAAATATTCGCTCGCAATTTCTTGACGAAAACTCTATTTCCATATAACTTGTTCTTTTTTTCCAGTTCGCGCAAGCGTGGCGGAAGAACGATCGAGGCTCTCTGAGTTATACCATCTCGAATAGTTTCTCGCAGCCACTTTTGAAGACGCAAGTTTTCAAAGTTGGTATTTTCTGCATAGAAAATATCAAGTGCGGCATAGTATGACGAAACCATACAGATGACGCATTGAGTATTCGTCAAATACACTTTCTTATATGGAGCAGTTATTGTGACTTCTTGTCTGATTACGTTGGTGTCCACCTTGATCCACTCTGTATGGATATAAGGTGAATTCAACCGAAAGTTCGGATTAATCCAAAAGGGCGGGTCTTTTTTCATTTGATGTTCCATGTCTTGTCCAGAATTTTGTCATACGACGAAGCTTCACGGCCGATTCCAAGTCCATAGAAACGGGTGCCTTTGTTGTGTTCAATGAGCATCTTCCTCCGTGTCTCGTCACGGGGTAAAGGGAACTCAAAGTCACTAATGATGAGGACATCAGCCATAGCGAAACTATTTGTTTGCAACTTACATAATGCCTTATTTAGCATTTCTTCGCCATCCGTTCCACCCGAATAATAGTCTTCAAGGAATTGGTCTAAGTGCATCCAATTATGGGGGAGTGACAAGTCCAGGCTTTTTGCCCTTACTGAAAAAGACAAGAGAAAGCATTTCCGCTTTTGCTTGCGAGACAGTCGAAGAAGTTGTTCCAGTACCGAATAGGCAATTTTCAAAGGAGTGCCAGACATTGAGCCACTCGTATCAACTGCCACAATGATAGGACCTTTTCCCAAACGAGGTTCTTTCTTGTGCACTTGTTCCGTCTTGTGACGGCTCACCTCCTTAGGTCGATTGGCAAACACCTGCAACTGTTGTGACGCGTATTTCAGGAAGAAAAGACTTTCCGTCTGTTTGTCCGACATGATAGCCGTTTCGGATGGCAATAGATGCTGAACATCCTTCCCATTTGTTATCTCCTCCGCTTCAGCGGCAGGTTTAGGTGGGGAGGGCAACAATGGCAGATAATGCATCACCGTATCATCCATTTCGTCATCCCTCTTGGGTTGCTCTCGTCCTATAATACGTACGAGGTCTCTCAGTTGAGGATAGGAGTAGAAGAACTTGTCTTTCTTCTGTCGCTCTTTGTAGTCAGTCAATCCGTGTTCTCTGACATGTTGTTCCCACTTTTTTCGTTGGCTTTCAAGCAATCGTATTTTCTGCTGGTTTTCCCTTTCATCACAGGCTTTGTCCCAATCTTTTGCAAGAGCCCCCCAAACCGGTTCTGGGTCATTCCCTTTCAGCTGTTCTACATATCCATCCAAGTTTACCTCTTCGGCTTTGTATTGAGAAGTGATGACCGACGAAACTTGTCCCCATAAAGATCTTTTGGTCTCTATTTCACCCGTGACGAAAGTCTTGATAATGTTCTTTTCCTTATCATGGCTCTCTTCGATGGGTTGGAACAACAGAATCATGGCCTCAAGGAATTTCATCAACTCTTCTTTCAACAATTCAGTCCATAGAGGGTCTTGACATGAAAGTTGCGGATTTTCGTCGATAATTTGCCCGATAAAGCCTCCAAGTACGTCATCGGGGGGAATCTGGTCTGGCAATCGTCCCACATCCATATAGAAATCAAAGGCTTCATCATATTCTTTGAGTTTTTGGGCTAAATCGTTATCGGTTATCATAGTAACTGTTGGGCATTTGTAATTTTTACTTCTAGTTCCTGAGTTCTTTTTTCACACTTGGCAAGGTGTTTTTGAACGATTTTGCGGTCGTCTTCCGAGAGAAACAGATGCCTTGTGGCAAAGTTGTTCTGAATCTTTTGCATACTTGGCTTCAAATCGTTTCTGAGCGTTTCAATAGCGACATCGGCCGCGTTCGTGGCAGGTAATATGCTTTCGTCCAGCCGAACTGATTGGTTTGACGGTACGACTCTCTCGAATCCGTAGGGTGTACCATCAATGATTATCCCGCCATCACATTTCCTGAGACTTATTGTGCGCACATTACTCACCTTTTTCAATTTGCTGTCAAAGGGAGTGCCTGTAAATATGGCGTGAACCATCCAAACGTTCTTTTCTCCGTCCCAGTAAATGATGCCGTTGTAATCTTTATTCTTGTCGATATGGCTATAGTCATATTTATAAAACAGACAATTTCCAACTGGATACTTGAGGATTTTCCAATAGAAATAGTTGTATTCTTTGTATTCCTCATCGTCTGCTCTTGCCTCTTCCATTTCCTTGTTCGTCTTTGACACTTGTTTCAAGGCCTGGTCAATATCCTTTTCTATCTTGTTCATTTTCTTGTAAAGTTCGTCTGTCAATGCATCCGCTATAATATCTATTACAGTTGGTATAGTCTCGGCTGTATTCCAGAGACAATGGAAAAGAATAGGAATGTCTGTTTCGTCTATGCTTTTCCTGCCATTCAGAAAGGCAGCAGTCTGCATGATGTGAAAACACTTTTTCCAACGTCGGTCAGATACATAGTAATCCATCACCTTGTTTCCTTCTTTCGAAGCTTCTTCCTTGAGGCGTTTGCGTATGGCCGATACGACAGCACAAACGTTGTCAGGAATGGCAACATCTTGTATCTCTTGCTGCCAAGTTTCATAGATATCGTCTGTTATTTGCAATTCTTCCGGCATAGCTATGCCTTTCGTCGGTTTCTGTCGAATCATTTTGAAGAAGGTGCTTTCCGTCTGAATGCAGTTCGAAACCATACGCACCAGAAATCTGTCCCAAAGAGCCTCCAGACCCTCGTCCTCAGCGGGAAGTTCATTGCTCGCGGCAATCAAGGCTTTCATTGGCAGAAACAGAGTGTTGCGACCATTCTGGAATATTCTTTCATTGATAGCTGTCAACAAGGCATTTTGAATGGAACGTCCGGCTTTCCATATCTCGTCAAGGAACACAATCGTTGCTGTAGGCAGGAATCCGTCCACGACACGTTCATATCTGTCTTCGTTTTTCAGCAATGAAATAGAAACAGGACCAAAAATCTCGTCTGGTGTCGAGAACCGAGACATCAGATATTCAAAGGCTTTTGCATCCTTGAAGGCCATTTTCAAGCGCCTGGACACTAAGCTTTTAGCTGTACCAGGAGGGCCGAGTAAGAATATACTTTCTCCAGCAATGGCACTCAACAATGTCATTGCCAGTATGTGCTCCTTTTCGTAGATGCCATCAGACATCACTTTGAGCATTGTTTCTATCCGAGATTCAATTTTCATAGTTTTTGCCTACTTTCAAAATTTTAAGATTCTGTCGCAAAAATAACTGCGTCCTCTGCAAAAATGTGGCAGAGGTTTGAAAAATCGTTTCTACTTTTAGTCCCACAGATTCCGAAAATATTTACAGAAGAGCCTCAGTCCCTTCTCGACCGTTTCACTTTCCTGCACCGAAAGTATCCTCGTGTACTTCATCAGTTCAAAGGCATCTATCATCTTCTGAATGGTATTGTTCCATTTTCGCATGTCATCAAAATCTGGCGGATATCCATGCTTGTCCAATTCTTTGAATGCCTGCAAGCGTGGCACTATCAGTTGCGCCAAAGCGTTGTTCGTATTCCAGACCTCGTCTATAGGAAAGTCACTCATGTAACTAAAATAATCTGGATTGAACGGATTGTCCGAGTTATTCATTTTTCCCTTTTTCATATTCGTAAATAGTTATAGATAGTTCAACCGAAACCTGTCACACTTACAATTCTTTATCAAACAACAGATGATTATTTACAAAAGTTTCATCATTACATGAATCTGTTGGGGACAAAAAAACAATTACTGAATTTCTGTATTCAATTGCCTCTTTTTCTATTAAAGGCAAGGCTTTTAGAAATTCAAATTCTTTATCACATTCAAAAAAATAATAGCTTAATTCTGACGGGCAATCTATAAGATACAGTTTATCAGGAAAATTATACAAATCAAATTCCCTTATCTTACCAAAATGGCAGTATTCCTCCCAGAACGAACCGTCAGGGACATAATCGTTCAATTCTTCTGGGTAACTGAAAAATCCATGAGCATTGTACTCCCTCAATTCTTGTTCCAACCAGTTTCTTTCATTTTCGTCTGACGCTTTTTCCAAACATTTCTCTTTTAGGATGTCTATTACCTCGTTTTGAATTTCTTTTTTTGAAGTTGCAGAATAGACTTCTACATACAACCCTAATTCAATAGCCAAGTCATATATATACCGGCTTATCACCGAGGTAGAATGCTTAGTGCGGACGAACCACAATCCAGGCTCGGACAGTTTCTTATAAAAATCCATTTTATCCATAATCATTAGTTTTTTTGGCGCAAAGATAACAAAGACCTCCGCCAACTTGTGGCAGAGGTCTGAGAAAAATGATTGATTCGTGATTATTAATCCTTAAGGATGAAGCTTTTCAACTCTTTCATGATTGCTTCATATCCTCCTTTCCCCACAATGCATGGATGATTAATCATCAATACATCAATTTTTCCATATGATGGTAGATTTATTATACAATGTCTTTCATCGATACTATTGCCTAACTTTTTAACATATTGGTATGCATGGATTCCCCATACTATAATTTTGTCTGGTTTAAATTCTTCAAGGTATTCTTTAAAAATCTTCTCAGAAAAGATATATAAATCTTCTGCATCTTTTCCTTGTCTTTTTTCTAGTGCAATGTCAGGAATCTGAATATAATTACAAAACGCGATAGAATTTAAGAGCTTTGAACTTTCGTCCGTACCTAAATTAAAGGAATTATTGCCTGAAAGCATTTTTCCAAATTGCAACCAAGACTTGCGATCTCTGGGCGTCCATGTGTTCATACACGTTCCTGTCACTAATTCCTTCATCATTTCTATGTTATCAGTAGAAATATTATAAGCCCTAGGATTACATTTATAGTGAATTCTTTCTTCTTCTGTAGCATGCTTTTGGTGACCTACCACCAAAAGCTTTTTTCCATGGATTCCTTCGTCATAGAAGTCTCCTTTAAATAATTCTTGTTTTACCATATTAATCTATTTTCAATTAATAATCATGCTATCGGGTCAATGCAGAAGTCTCGGCGCTGGCAGGTCTTGCAATGCTTGCCCATCCAGACATCATCGAACTGGTTCATGGCCTTTTCGACAAGTTCGGGGTCATCTGTCAAGATACCAGCCTCGAAGTTACGCTTGCCGTCCCCCTTCATGCCGATGCCGGCGCCAGTCAGATTTGCACTACCCACATACACCGTCTGGCAATCCAGAACCAATATCTTGAAGTGAACCCTGGGGCAGAGCACTCTCTCCAATCGGTCATACAGCACGGGGTACTTATCGAAGTCCTCCCGAAAGTTCGGACCTGGCTCTTTGGCATGGATGAGCCGCACCTCTACCCCACGCCGTATGAGGAGGGCAATGAGTGCCAGAAATGGCTTTTTCTCTTTGCCTACCTCCACATACAGGTCTTTGATATCAGCCGTCCCAATCCAAAGGGTGCGTTTCACAGATTGTACCCGTGAAAGCACCTCTTTGTAGTGGTCTGTGTTGGAGATGTAGGTGAGCATATTTTTCAGATTTTATGTTTTATTCGCAATAGGAGAAAAAAATAAAGTATTTACGCATCATCTAAGCATTTTAGGTGGCGGACAGGAACAACGGCATGGAGGATTTTTTGGCGAGCGCGCTGGTTTTTATCATCTAAATAGACTGTCGAGTATTTAATACTTACAGATTCCATCTAAACTTTCAAAAAATTAGAAGCATATTCTGAATTCATAAAGCTTCTAAATGGACTTAAAACCCTATCAAATATAAGCCAATCTCCTTTTCTGTCTTTTGGATGAAATGAATCTATAACAATCACGTTATCATCCGGATAGTAGTAAAGCTGTGTTTTAAAGCCATAGTCTGTACCATCAAGCACATATTCGCCTCCGAATGGTATGGGGTCTTTGTCTTTATAATATGTTTTTGTGATAAAATTAAATATTTCACTACTTCCGCCACAGCAAACAATAATGTTCGGATGAAGAATATCTAATTCTTTCTTTAACAAGTCTCCGTAAGTGGCAAGATGATTACACAATTTTTTCGTATCCAAGTAGCTAACTCCGGGTTCCTTTTTGCATTCTATCAAAGCAAAAGGTTGAGAATTGAAAAAGGCTATTACTTCATTATGATGTTCTTTAGTTTCAGAAAAACACCTAACAACATTGCTATCAGTTTTTGCTAATCCCCAAAGAATGTAGGCAATGTTTTTCAAGAATCTGTTTTCAATGTTACGGTTAGCCTTGGCAGAAGCATTCCATTTATCTGCGTTTGCATCCCCCCAATCAACATCCTTAAGCCAAAGATTAATGTCCTCATCCCAAGTTCCATATTTTCCTTGATTTTGGTCTTTAAGTAGGAATGCTACACGTATTGGTGATGCCAACCATTCTTGTTCCACTTGTTCGTTTGTTTTGCCATTTCGGTACATTACGCCATCTTTGGTGAAATGTGTGCCCAATCGGTCTTTCCACTCCTTAAATAGAGTCTCTAATTCATCACCAATATTTATGTTACTCATATTACAATTATTTTAATGATTAAACAAATCTTACAATTTCCCCAAACAAAGGCAAAGCGCCCAAGAGCGCCCTGCCTTTTGCGACTTACTTCTTCGGCACAAAGGCATAAGACTTGCTGCCGATTAGTTTTGCTTCGCCGCCGAAAAGTCCCGCGGCGGTCTGCAACTCAATTTGTGAATTGTAGGTTTGAACGTTTCCGTTCGGGAAATATAACTGATACATAAACGTTTAGTATTAGTTTGCCTCCACTTTACGGCTATCGGCATCTCCGTTTTTGTTCGCTTTTGAAATTTGCTGTCGGACCCAGTAGGATGACAGTAGACACGCAGTAGACTCGCAGTACCTAGAAAAAATCGCGTTTTTGAGCCTCGCCGTGCATAAACACAAAAATGACCTTGTGATTTCTGCATTTTTATTCTGCTTTTTTCCCATGACTTCGACATTCCAACTTTACGCGTCAGTAGTCATCGCTTTTGGCGCAAATATACATATTTATGTGGAATCTGTATCCTTTTATGACATATTTTAGAACGCTTTTGTGTGTATTATTGTCGTTTTGGCCGATTTTTCACAATATTTCCCTTGCAATCCAGGCGCAGGCTTCAGCATCGGCAAGGGCATGGTGATGTTTTTCCAACTGGTAGCCACATTCGGCAGCGACGGTATGCAGCTGGTGGTTGGGCAAATGCTTGAAACAGCGACGCGACACACAAAGCGTGTCGTAAAACTCATAGTCGGGATAATCCATGCAATAGGTGCGGAAGACGGCTTTCAAGCAACTCTCGTCGAAGGGTTTGTTGTGCGCCACCAGAGGCAAGCCGGCAATGAGCGGTTCCACCTGTGCCCATACCTCGGGAAAGATGGGAGCCTCTTCTGTATCCTGTCGGCAAAGGCCATGCACCTGCGTGCACCAATAATTATAGTAATTCGGTTCGGGATGAATCAAGGAATAAAACGAATCGACTATCTCTCCGTTCCGCACAATGACAATACCCACCGAGCAAACCGAACTGCGCTCGTTGTTGGCGGTCTCAAAATCTATAGCTGCAAAGTCTTTCATAAATTATTCAAATTAGGAGTTAATGGGAGTTATTTGGAGTTATCGCTTCGCTTTGGTAGTTAACGGACGATACTACTGAGGGACGAAAGGTATCGGATAGCTTCAACATTCGTCTGTTAACTCCTGTTATCTACAGTTAACTACATAGAATTAACTCCTTTATACTTAAACTATTTATATTTCTTCCACATTCCCTCTACCATCTCGGCCACATCCTTTCGGAGGCTGAGAGGTTCGAGCACTTCGACATCGGGTCCGTTTCGGAGGATCTCTTGAATGAAGTCGAACTCTGGGCGCAACATGAAGGTGAAAATGCTGTATTCGTCGTGCCGTTCAACCTCCTCCTGCGTCTCGTGCAACTTCAAGTCACGGATGTAATTGGCTTGTCCTGCCGAGACCTTCAACTTGACTCGCTGGAGAGGGGCAGACTGATTGGAAAAGATGCCGTAGCACCCCAGGAAGTATTCGTCAGCCGACCATTTTTCGGGCATCTTGAACTTCTGGGATGTGGGTCGCAGATCCGTGATTCGGTCCAAGGCATACGTCAGAGGGCCTCGCTCAGCGTATTGGGGATGGGTGCTGCACGCCACCATATACCATCGCTGACGGAACAGCTTGACGCAATAGGGCTGCAAGTCGAAGGTATTCTCGTCGTCGCGCCAATAATTATAATAGGTGATAGTGAGCACGCGGTTCTCCTTCATGGCATCGATAATTGACTTCAAGTACACCTGTCCCGAGGGCACATACTCCAGAAGGATACGGTCCTTGATGCACTGGCTATCGGTCAATAGATTGCTGACGCACAACGTATTGAAGAGCCAAGAGCGGAGTCCATTCTTGCTGAGGTCATCGGGGTTCTCGATAAAGTAGCAGTATTGCCCACAGTTTTCGTTCGCGATGATGATGCCGAAGACGTCCTGAATGGCCGACCGCCAGTTATCGAAGGTGCGTTTGCTCAACTCTTCACCTCTACTGATTTCATCATTCTTCCATTTATCGTTCAATTCGTCGAACGTAATCCTACCCTCGCGATAGATGGTCTCTATCACCCAGACATATTTGCTTATCAGCGTCTGTCCTCTATCATTGTGAATCATAAGCTTGGTATTTTTTCGGCAAAGATAAGCCGAAGGTATGTAATTTTATGGCAGAGGTTTTCGATATTTTGGTATTTCGGTGCAATTTTTAAGGTTTTAATGCCTCATTTTTAACCGATAAACGAATAAAAGGCATGTATTTTGACCAGTTTCTATTCTTCCGCTGCAAATATATATATTTTCCATAAATTGACAAAGGGAAAACAGTAAAAATATGAAATCAAATCATACAATTAGCAAAATGAAAAAGGTCTATGTAAGACAAATCAATTCGAAAGAACCCAACGTACTGAAGGCCAATTTTTCTTTCGTGTTATTCGTGTATTTCGTGGTTAATTATCTATCACACAAAGAATATGGGCAAAAAGAATTTTCGTTTCTTTCGCCCTTTTCGTGTTCCAAAAATCACTCGCGTGCATCACATTTTTCTATTCCTTTTCGTGGTCAATAGCGCTCGATGCGCGAAGCATCTAGTTTGAGGAAAATGAACAATAAAATGGTAAAAGACCAAAGGCTGGAACCGCCATAGCTGAAGAAGGGTAACGGGATACCGATAACGGGAACATAGCCAATGACCATGCCGACATTGATGGCGACATGGAAGAAGAAGATACACGTCACGCAATAGCCATAGACCTGCGAAAAGATGTTTCGCTGACGTTCGGCCAAGACGATGAGGCGGATGATAAAGACCAGATAGAGCAAAAGCAAACCGGCCGAACCGACAAAGCCTTGCTCCTCGCCCACCGTACAGAAGATGAAGTCGGTCTCCTGTTCGGGCACATACGAGAGCTTGGTCTGTGTGCCCTGCAAATAGCCCTTACCCGATAAACCTCCTGAACCGATGGCAATCTTGGCCTGGTTGACATTGTAGCCGGCACCTTTGAGGTCCTCCTTCAATCCAAGCAACACCTCAATACGGCCACGTTGGTGCTCCTGCAGGATATGGTCGAAAGCATAATCGACCGAGAAATGAAAACAGAGAAAAGCAAAAGCGAAAATACCTACGACGAGGTACTTGCGCACCCTTTCGTAGAGGGTGAGCCAAAGACAATAGAGTATGGTGCCGCCACACAGAGACAATCCTACCCAACGATAGACAACATACTTGGAGATAGATGCCGGAAGGTCAATCCAATGATGGAGAGCATAATAGAGCAAATTGACCGACGCCACAACTCCCAACATGCGCCAGGTGTTGACGCGGTCCTCCATGAACCCGAAAATCATGGCAATCACCATGAACGGGATGAGGAAAAGCACCAACGCCTCGCCATAGATGAGACCCAACACGAAGATTAGGACGAAACAAAAGCCCACCCACAGCACGACACCCGACATGCCCTGCCGATAGAACAGAAGGATGAGGGAGAAATAGACCAACGCCGACCCCGTCTCGTTCTGGAGGATGATGAGGCCGACAGGCAAGAGAATGACGAAACAGGCCTTCAGGAAATCGGTGAACTCCGTAAAACGGAAACCATATTGGCTAAAAAGCCAGGCGAGCATCAACGACGTACTGAACTTACCAAACTCGGCAGGTTGGATGCTGAACGTGCCAATTTTGATCCAAGAATGGGAACCGTTGATGTTGGTACCTATAAATATAGTCAGTAAGAGCAGGAACATCACTCCTATATATAAATAAGGAGCAATGCCCATATAGGTTTTGGCATCGATGCACAAAATGAGTATAATCAAGAACGTGGCAAGCCCAAACCACACCGCCTGCTTACCCGAGGGACGAGCGAAGTCGAAGATGCTCGTACCTTCGTCAAAGTCGTAGCTTGCTGCGTTGATGGTGTACCACCCCAACACAACCAATATCAAGTATAACAGAAACGTAAACCAATCAAAAGTCTTGAAGAAACTCATAAATTACATTAAAGGCTTTTAAAGGAAGTGACAGAGAAGTGAAAATGAGATTGATAAGGAAATTAAAGGAAGTGACAAGGAAGTGACAGGGAAGTTTGAAACTGCAACGACAAACAACCTTATCAGCGTGTCGGCTTTCTGATTATTCCGAATACTCCGACAATTCCGAGTATTCTGAGTACTCCGATTACTCAGAGTATTCCGAAAATCCTCACAACCTCACCAGCGAAGCGACCTCATAACCTTACGACCTCAGAACCTACCTCACCAGCGGAAGCGACCTCAGAACCTTATAACCTCACAACCTCATGTCCTACTTATACACATCCATCCACATCAGGGTGGAGGCGTTCATCATCTCTTCCTCCATCGGCTTGCGACGTTCGGAGATAGTGTCGTTGAGGTATTTCTCGATCACCAACGAGCCGATTGGGACGGCAAAGGTGGCGCCAAAACCGGCATTCTCGACATAGCAGCAGACCGCAATGCGAGGTGAAACCCTGGGTGCAAAACCCATGAAGACCGAGTGATCACGACCATGAGGGTTCTGCGCCGTACCCGTCTTACCACATAGTTCGATGCCCTCGGGCGCAAGATTACCTGCCGTGCGAACCGTACCAATAGTAGCAGCTTGTCGCATACCTTCGACCACCACGTCATAGTTTTTCGGGGAGACCATCGTCTTGTGCGGTTGGAGGAAAGTGTCGGGGATTTGCTCAATGCCCGAGATTTCCTTCACCAGATGCGGCACAAAGTAATAGCCTCGGTTGGCAATAGTAGCCGCCAGATTAGCAATCTGCAACGGTGTAGCCAAAATTTCGCCTTGTCCGATGGAGATGGAAATGATGCTCACCGGACTCCAATTTTCCGTACCGAAGTTCTTGGAATAATACTGCGGGTTCGGGATGAAACCACGCGACTCACCTGGCAAATCGATGCCGAGGCGATAACCGTAACCCATACTCACCATGTAGTTCTTCCAGGCTTCGAAAGCCGTCAATGTGGTCTGTTTCGGATATTTGCGAGAATTGGTCAAAACGCGATACAGGCACCAACCGAAGTAGCCGTTGCACGAAGTGGCAATGGCTGGAGCCAACGTCCATGCCGCCTCTCCGTCGTGACAACCCATGCGGAAGTTTCCGAACACGAAACCGCCCGAACAGGGCAGACTGGTGTATTGCGAGATAACTCCCTCCTGCAAACCAATCAAACCCTGCGTGGGCTTGAACGTCGAACCAGGAGGATAGGCTGCCGAAATGGCTCGGTCAAAAAGAGGCTTGTAGGGATTGAGGAACAACTCCTGATAATTGCGGGCACGGGCATGTCCCACCAACAGACGGGGGTCGAACGTGGGGCTCGACACCATCGCCAACACCTCTCCTGTCGAAGGTTCGATGGCCACCAGCGCACCTATCTTGTTCTTCATCAACTTCTCGGCATACTGCTGGAGTTCGGCATCAATGGTGAGTACCAGGTCATGCCCTGCCACGGGGTCTTGGTCATACTTTCCATCTTCGTAATGACCCAAGATACGACTATGGGCATCGCGCAACAAGATTGCCTTTCCCTTCTCCCCTCGCAGATACTTCTCGTAGCTCTTTTCGACACCGAAATCGCCCACGAAGTCACCACGCTTGTAGTAGTCGTCCTTCTTGATTTCGTTGACATTCACCTCTCGGATGCTGCCCAAAATCAACGGAGCAATCGAATATTTGTATTGGCGGATAGTACGCGGACGGAGTTCAAAACCCTCGAAGCGGTACATCGCCTCCTGCATACGGGCGAACACCTCGTCGGTCAACTGCGTGGAGAACACCTGTTGCGTATAACTGCTGTAACCACGGTTGCGACGACGGTCACGTATTTCCGCCATACGGTCGTCGAACACCTCTTTGGTGATGCCCAACGTTTTGCAGAAGTCCAATGTATCGAGGTTCTTCACGTTACGCATCGTAACCAACAGGTCGTAAGCAGGCTGATTGAACACCAACTCACGCATCTGTCGGTCATAGATGATGCCACGCGAAGGATAGATTGTCTGAGTAAGGAAAGCATTATCATTCGCCATTATCTTGTATTTCTCGTCCACCACCTGAAGGTTGAAGAGGCGGACGATGTACAGGATAATCACGATGATGAACAAAGCACCTATCACAAAACGCCGGTTAGCCAATTTATAATTTCGCTGCATGATAGATGAACAGATTTAGGAGACAGAGACGGTTGAATCAATTACGAATTACTGATTACAAATTACGGTTCCCTCGTAGGCAGAAAGAGTTGCAGGGAATTTTCAATTTTCAACTTTCAATTGTCCGTTGTCATTCTGAGCATCAGCAAAGAATCTAATAATGTAAAGACAATAAACAGATGTTTCGCTTTGCTCAACATGACCATATTAGAACATGTCAATTTTCAACTTTCAATTTTCAATTGTTAATTATCAATTGGTTCTCACTTGCTCGTATTGGCCATGTCGGCGACCCAAAGAACCAAGAACGAGAGGATGACCGACATCACTATTTTAAGGATCAGATTCAGAAAATTGAAGAGCGTGAACGACTCGACCACGAAAAGCACGACACAATGGAGGAGCAACATGCTCAGGAGGAACTTCGAGAATATCGAGAATCCCAGACGATGGTAGGTGGGACAGCCGTTCTTGATATCGTCCTGCACGATGAACATGTGCAACAACGGCACACGCATCCACATGGTGGTGCTGCAAGCCAAGGCATGTAGCCCTGGCGTATTGCAGAAGATGTCCACAATCAACCCCACCAGGAAACCGGCCAAAATCTGTAGGTTACGGTTCCAATCGACTGGCAAGCGGAGCACCAGATACAGGTAACTCAGCACCACACCGCCAAAGAGAGGCAGATGGTTGAACAGAATGACCTGCAGCGCCAATCCAAGGCCTATCCAGACAAAGGTAATCAAAATGGGCATGGCTGATTGTTCTGAATAATATAGACGTCATTGACACGGTCGAAGTGTGTGAACAGTTCGACGCGGAAACTCAGGAAATTGTTGTTGTTGCTCGACGAGATGAGTTCGCTGATGCGACCCACCGGCACACCACGGGGGAAGGAAACACCATAACCCGAAGTCACCACCGTGTCGCCCACCTCATAAACCACATTACGAGGCAAGTCCTCCAGACGGGCATACATCGGACTCTCGCCATCCCATATCAAGGTACCGGCCGATTGCTCATGTTGCAGACAGACAGAGAGTTGCAACTTGGGATTGAGCACACTGATGACTTGCGCATAGTGCTTGCTCACCTTAGAGACCAGTCCGACGACACCCCGTTGGTTGGCCACCGCCATACCCACCTTGACGCTGTCGGCCTCCCCTCGGTTCAGGACCAGATAGTTCTCGCTCTGCGTAATGGTGTTGTTCACCACATGCGCCACGATGAAGCTATAGGGCAACTCCTTTCGCAGGTCCGAGGTGGAATCGTTGTCCAACCATTGCTGGAGTTCTGACCGCAGGGAGAGGTTCTCCTCCTCCAACTGCGCCATGCGCTCCATCAGTTCCATGTTGGTGGTACGGAGGTTGAAATAACCCGTCACACCATCCACGGCCGAACACACCCCACCCGACACGACGTTAGCACTACCGAACCACACGCTCCGATGGTACGGATTCGTCTGACATAGCAGCACTATGCTAAAAACAGCCAAAACGAGCCATGTAAAAAATGGCCCGTTTTTAGTGAAAAAGCGGAGTATGAGCAACATAGCTTATCTCAACAGGAATGGATAGTTGTTGACATGCTTGAGGGCAATGCCTGTACCCTTAGCTACGGAGAGCAACGGGTCGTCGGCCACATGGAACTTGATACCAATCTTATCCTGGAGACGCTTGTCCAAACCACGGAGCAAAGCACCGCCACCTGTCAGGTAGATACCATTGCGCACAATGTCGGCATACAACTCGGCTGGCGTTTCTTCCAAGCCCTTGAGCACAGCGGCCTCAATCTTGGCAATAGACTTCTCGATACAGTGGGCAATCTCCTGATAGCTCACTGGCACCTCCATAGGCAGAGAGGTCATCTGGTTAGGACCATGAACGACAAAGTCCTCGGGTGGATTGTCCAACACGGTGAGGGCTGAACCTACCGAAATCTTGATCTGCTCAGCAGTAGGCACACCCACACGGATGTTGTGCTGGCGTTTCATGTAGTCCATGATGTCCTGCGTCAGGTCGTTACCAGCCACACGGATGGAGTTGTTGGTGACGAGGCCACCCAACGAGATGACCGCAATCTCCGACGAACCACCACCTATATCGACGACCATGTTACCTTCTGGTGCCAAGACGTCCATACCGATACCGATAGCGGCTGCCATTGGTTCGTAGAGCATATATACGTCACGACCGCCAGCGTGCTCACTGGAGTCACGCACAGCACGGATCTCGACTTCGGTAGAACCCGATGGGATACCTACCACCATACGCAACTGAGGGTTGAAGAGATGATGTCCGCCAAAGGCCATCTTGATCATGCCGCGAATCATCTGCTCGGCGGCATAGAAGTCTGCGATGACGCCATCTCGCAATGGACGTACTGTCTTGATACCGTCTGGGGTCTTGCCTTCCATCTGCTGTGCCTTGTGACCGACGGCAATCACCTTGCCGTCACGTGTCTCCAGGGCAACGATGGAGGGAGCATTGACCACGATCTTTCCGTTATGGATGATGATGGTATTGGCAGTTCCCAAGTCGATGGCTACATCTTGAGTCAGCTTGAAGAAACTCATGTATTTTTCTAAGAGTTAAATCCGTTATTCCAAATAATGGGGACAACCCAAGGATGTCCCCGTTCACAGTATTTCTCGGTAATTACTTCTGCTCGGCAAACCAAGCGTGAATGGCCGTATCGTAGTGTGACGATACACCGAAGGCCTGCTCGGCAAACGAGAGACGATCCTCGTAGTCGCTCACAGCACCCTTCTTGTTGAGCATGTCGGCCAACTGCTGGTACTGTGCCTTGCTTGCCACGATGATGACGTCCTTGAAGTTCTTGGCAGCAGCGCGGATGAGCGAGATGCCACCGATGTCAATCTTCTCGATGATGCTCTGGAAGTCGGCACCGCTTGCCACGGTCTGCTCGAAAGGATAGAGATCCACGATGACGAGGTCGATTTCTGGGATTTCGTACTTCTTCATCTGCTCGCGGTCACCCTCGTTGTCACGACGACCCAAGATACCACCGAACACCTTTGGATGCAGCGTCTTGACACGTCCACCCAAGATACTGGGGTAGGAAGTCAGATCCTCGACGGCATTGCAGGGAATGCCCAGACCTTCGATGAAGTTTTGTGTACCACCCGTAGAGAGGAGGGTTACTCCTTCTGCATGAAGTTTCTTGATGATCTCATCCAAGCCATCCTTGTGGAAGACGGAAACCAATGCGGTTTTGATTTTTTTCTGATCGCTCATATCGAGATTTTTTTGTATATTCTAAAAAATGTCATGTCGAGCGTAGTCGAGACATCTCTCTCGCCCACAAGCAGAGGATAGAGCTTCTTCACTTCGTTCAGAATGACAATTTTAGAAGATTATTTTTGTATATTCTAAAAAATGTCATGTCGAGCGTAGTCGAGACATCTCTCTCGCACACAAGCAGAGGATAGAGCTTCTTCACTTCGTTCAGAATGACAATTTTAGAAGATTTTTTATGTTTTGTGAGGATATTTCTAATTATTCGGGTGCAAATATACGAATAATTTCCGAAATACAAGCGTTTTTACACCCAAATTTTAAAAGAAATTTTTCATTTCCGATTTTGAGTGCAAGAGGCTCCTGCCAAGAAGGGGTCGATATCCTTTCGGCGGCTCCCTCTTTCTGGCTGTATTTCGGGCATTTTCCGAGGGCCATTTTGAGGCAATGACGGGTCTGCATCACCACGTCGCCCTGCTTGGCATCGGCCTCAAAGGCACGTTGCACATCGGCAATACCCATCCGAGCATAGAGGGCACGCGCCTGACCGTTCAACACGTTGGCTTTGTAGTCATATGGCAGGATGGCCGAGGCATCCACCCGTCGGCTCTGCTCCTCGTAGTCGGGTTTCACAAAAGATCGACGTTCCCTATCGTATTGCTCCATCCAAGTGGCATGGAGTTGCTGAATGCCCTCGCGTCGCAACTGGCTGAGCACCGAACTGGGCACGAAAAGGTCGGCACCTTGCACCTCCACCTCCAGCGCCTCGTAGATGGTGTCGCCCAACTTCGAGAGTTGCTTGCGCACATTCTCTTCCTGCGATCGTTGCGCTGCCTCGAACGTACCTTCTTGCCGAACGACCACCGTACAACCCGGACGGCTCAGTATCAATTCCAATTGCGTAGGCGTTGCCGTATAGCACAACGTGAGGGGGACACGCCTCTCGGCCGAAGGTTTCTGCAACTGCTGCTCGAAGAGGAAATCCAGGTTTCGGTTCACCTTCATTCCCTTTCGCAACTGGGCACATAAGGCATTGCTGTTCAACGGATAGATGCGTCCATGCTCGTCCACACGGTTGGCACGGAAGCCGATGGTTCGATCGCACACCAATCCGTCGCCATTGTGCACCGCCTTACCCTTCACACGCAACCAGTTCTGCCCCACTTCGACAATCTCGCCGATAGGTTCACCCATCGACTTCGGCGAGTCGAAGTTCCACATCTCCTCGCGTTTGCCATCGGCGAAATAGGAGGTAAAACCACGGTTGAACGACTTCTCGGGACAAGGTTCGAAGGTATAGGTGATGCGGTCGGCGCCACGCACGCCTAATTTATCCAACTGTTGCCGATAGTAGGCCACAATGTTCTTGACGTACGACATATCCTTGAGTCGTCCCTCCACCTTGAAGCTGGTGACACCTGCGTCGATCAACTCCTGGAGATAGGCGCTACGGTTCATGTCACGCAGCGAGAGCAGATGCTTCTGGCGCACCAGGGTTTTGCCCGACGCATCGACCAGGTCCATCGGCAAACGGCACGGCTGAGCACACTCCCCTCGGTTGGCACTACGTCCTGTGAGGGCGGCACTGAGATAGCATTGACCGCTGATACACACGCACAAAGCACCATGCACGAAGACCTCCAGTTCGATGTCGGGCACCGCCTCGTGAATGGCACGAATCTCGGCTACCGACAGTTCACGGGCCAAGACGGCGCGCGTGAAACCCAACTGGTGCAACAGTCGGACCTTCTCCGCCGTGCGGTTGTCCATCTGCGTGGAGGCATGGAGGGCGATGGGCGGCAAGTCGAGTCGCAACAAACCCATGTCCTGTACGATGAGAGCATCCACCCCGGCATCGTAGAGTTGCCAAGTCAGTTGCTCCGCGGCCTTCAGTTCGTCGTCACGCAGGATGGTGTTGAAAGCCACCATCGTACGGCATCCAAACTGATGTCCGAAGTCGGCCATGCGCGCAATGTCCTTCACCTCGTTTCCTGCCGCCGCACGGGCGCTGAAACGGGGTGCTCCGATATACACGGCATCGGCCCCATGACGAAAAGCCTCTATTCCTATCTCGGCATCCCGTGCGGGCGCCAACAGTTCGATTGGTTGCATTATTATTTTGAATCGATTATAATTGAAAGCGCGTGTCCCATCTCCACCGCTATTTAACCTTTCGTTGCCCTTCCGCTGTCCCCGCAGAAATGGAGGTTGTTTACTATCGACCTTCTGCCTTTTTCCTCCCTTTTAAAGGTAGCAAGAAGGGAGAAACATAGCAGAAGCTCGGTGGCAATCTACCGACAGGAGAATAGGGTCAGAAGGACAGGGACAGGACAACGAACTATTGTCGCCCTCTCGGCTTAGACCCCGAAGGCATTCCGAAGGCTCACCGAAGGATGACAATACCTTTCGGACACACTAATTTGAGTGCAAAGATAGTATTTTTTTTCCAAATTACCGACATAATGAAAGATAATCTAAAAAATTCAATCAAAAAGAGGGCTCAATTAAAAAAATATTTTTATCTTTGCAACGGTTTTTTTACAACCGATTATTCATACGCAACCGTGAAATCTTACTTACCATGCCTACTGGGTATTATTCCTCTTATAATATGAAAACCACTTTTTTCTTTAATCCAAATAAACTATGAAGAAACAAACATTTCTCTCGTTTGTTGCCGCATGTGCTATGCTGACAGGATCGCTGCAAGCACAAGCCGCGGACAGACAATTCAAGGACTTTTCCTTAATCTTGAACAATGAGAACGGCACAATTCTCACAGCCGACGAAATGGCGGCACAGGGCAATGAGTTTGCCTTCGGCATTGCCGTATCGGAGGAAGGTACCGTATCGCGCATTGCCACCGATGCTACGGAATATGCAGCTCAGGTGACTGGCAAGTTCTGGAATGACCACGGTTCTACACAGGTCAAGTTGATTGTCCCCGTCGATGGTCCTGTCAAGGTCACCGTCGGCACATGTACCCACAGCGACCACGCCTTGACCGTCTCGCCCAAACACGGAGAGACGCTGCAACTGGAGACCGAGGCTGCCTGTTGGAAAGACGTGCACACGGCTCTGGCATCCATCAACTACGTAGGAGGTCTGGACACGTTGGTCATTAGTTGCCCCTCCTACACCCCTTACGTAGCCGTCGAAGCCTGCGAGGCTCCCACCCCTGTGGAACCAGCCCAATTGGAGAACGAACCAGCCCAATTCGCTTGGGCGGTAGGCAACGAGAGCAACGCCTCGGTCAACGACGAAGTGGCCTATGCCCTTCAGGAGAGCCGCGTCTCGGTTGGTACCGACCTCACGACCAAGGTGTATGATGCCAGCAGCAATGGTGGTGGCAAGATGGTTTCGTATCAACCCAGCACCAGCAATCCAGGCCAGTCAGCCACCGATATGGTGGAATACACCATCAAACTCAAGAAGGGCTACACCTTCCAGGTGAGCAGCGTCTCGTTCGATGCCGTCAAGCAGGGCACCGACAATGCTTACTTCGGTTGGACGGTGACTGCCGACGGCGTGGAGAGTGAGTTCAAGGCCTACAGCGACCCGAAGAACCAGATTTTGCGCAACAACAATGCCAACAAGGATGTCGCTTCCCTCAATCACGTCGAGACGGTCAATACGGAGGCATGTCGCACCTTCTCCCTGCGCCTCTATATGTCGAACGTTGCCAACAACAAGGAGATGTCCATCGGCAACATCAAGATCATCGGTACCGTGAGCGGCGCCGAGGAGGTTCGCGCCTTCAAGGACTTCGCCATCGAATTCCGCACCGACCCATACACCGTGGTTTATCCGGAGGGTGGTCTGCCCGAAGGCGTTGTGGTCAATCCTGGCACCTACAAAGATACCCAGCACGGCGCCATGAATGCCAAGGTTACCGTTCCTGTGGATGGTCCTGTATGCTTCTATGCCGGTGGCTGCAACTATACAAACGGCGTTACCATCACCGACAAGGATGGCCAGGTCATTGGCACCATGAACACCGTCGAAGCAGGTTGCGACAATGCTCACCCACAAGCCGTTACCCATTTTGCCAAGTGGTTGTACAATGTGGAGGAACCCAATGTCCTGACATTCGACCTGGGCAACTATTGTCCATACTTCAAGGCCAATGCCTGCGACTTCGTTCCTTCTTGCTTCGTCAACTACTTTGACACTGACGGCAAGACCCTCATCAAGTCGGAAGAGGTACTGGGTGGTTCGACATTAGCCTACAGCCTTGGCGCTGCCGACGTTACCGTTCCTGCCGGCAACAAGTTCCGTGGTTGGTTCAACTCGCCTCAGTCATCGGCTGTCAAGGTTGCCGAGGGTACACCTATCTCGGAAGACATCAACCTCTATGCCAAGGCAACGCCTATCGAGATTCCTACCCACACTTCGCGTTACATCTACGAGTTGAACAAACTGAACTTCTACATTGACGATCATGAAGCTATCTGGACCAATGGCGGCCAGTACCACGATGCCCAGCACGGTTGGGATTTCGTCAATGGACAATCGCTCAGCATTGCCGTGGCAGGCAACTGCTATGTGAGCATGGGTAACTGCCGTTACTCGGACAGCACCACCGTGGTCGTGAAGAATGCCAAGGGCGAAGAGTTGACTTCATTCATCAACAAGGCCAAGACCGATGGCGAGGAGATTTCCTTCCAGTATGCCAGCCCCGTGGCCGACACCTTGACCTTCTACTTCGGTGGCACCACCTACGTACACAAGGTATCGGTATTCAACGTCGTTGACTTCGTTGCCTACGACGAATCGACCGGCTACTACATGATTCCTGCCAACGATGGCAACAGCTTCCTGTTGGCGCTCACCGCTGCCAATGGCAAGGGCGATGTCAAGATTTTCCTGCCTAACGGCACTTACGACCTGGGCGAGACGGCTTTGACCTCTATCTCGGGCAAGAACATCTCCATCATCGGCGAGAGTATGTTGTACACCATCATCAAGAATGCTCCTCTCGTCGAGAACGAGGGTATCGGCACCACCGCCACCCTGTTGAACAACTCCAACAACCTCTATCTCCAGGATCTGACCTTGCAGAATGCCCTCGACTACTACAAGAGTGGTGCTGCCGGTCGTGCGGTCTGCTTGCAGGACAAGGGCTCGAACACCATCTGCAAGAACGTGCGTATGCTCTCATACCAAGATACTTACTACAGCAACAATGCCTCTAAGTTCTATTGGGAGGATTCCGAGATTCACGGTACGGTCGATTACCTGTGCGGTGATGGTGACGTCATCTACAACCGGTGCTTGATGGTCAACGAATCGCGTTCGGCCAATGGTTCGAGCGGCGATTGCACCGTCTGCGCTCCTTACCATTCAGCCGAGTGCAAGTGGGGTTATGTCTTCCTGGATTGCGCCATCGAAACCCGCAGCCAAAGCTTCAACTTCGGCCGTTCGTGGGGTGGCGAATCCAAGGCCGTCTATATCCGCACCACGTTGAACCAACCCGAGAAGTTGGTATCTTCGCGCTTCACCCTCAGTGGCATGAACGTCGCTGCTTACGGCTTCTATGAGTTTGGCACCAAGAATCCGAATGGTCAGGACATCACTCCTGCTTCCAACGTCTTGACGTTCACCCACTCATCGGGCAACAAGCAGTACGAGACCATCCTGACCGCCGAAAAAGCGGCTGAGTACACCATCGCCAACATCTTCGGCGAGTGGCAACCCGAGCAGATTTGTGCTCAGCTGGAGGCAACCGCCAGTGCCACCCTCAGCGAGGACAAGAAGACCCTCTCTTGGACGGCCGTTGAAGGCGCTACCGCTTATCTACTGATTCTCAATTCCGGCGAACACATCATCGTTCCTGCCACCCAGACCTCATTCACCGCCGAAGAGGTCATCGAAGGAGCTTGGGTTCGTACTGCCAACGGTCGTGGTGGCTTCGGTGCTGCTGCCGTTGCAGGTGATGTTTCGAACATCGAGGCCATCCAAACCACTGCCTCAGCCCGCCGCACCTTCGACCTCCAGGGTCGTCCTGCTGCCCGCCGTGGTCTCGTCATCGAGAATGGCAAGGTCTTGCTGGTCAAGTAATTTCCCTTTACCTATAATAAAAAAGCTGGTCGCCCACTCGGACGACCAGCTTTTTTTGTATTTCACACCTCTTTAAGGGACAATAATTCAGCTTTACAAAACTGTTATTTCTGTGCACTGGTTGTTACAACTCAGAGAATGGCACCACCTCAATGCGATATTGGTCACGCTCAATGGTACGGTGTTCCTGTTCTGTTACAATGACCAGATTGTCACACTTCAACTCTCCAGCACACTCAACGAGGCTATCCACCTCGCGTTTTTCTGTCTTGGGATTACTCAGGTCATAGCACACCTGAACCAGTCGTTCTATACGATGTCCTTTCCGCAAGACGAAGTCCACCTCCTTGTCATTACGCGAACGATAATAAAACATCGTCTTATCCGTATCGTAACCGCGACGAATCAATTCAATAAACACTTGGTTTTCGAGTAGTCGACCCAGGTTGTCGCTCAACGAGAAAGCCTTGGCTGTAACAAAACCATTATCCACTACATACACTTTGCGGGGAGCCTTCTTCATCTGTTTCAGCTTGTTGTCATAACGAGGCAAATAGTAAAACAGATAGGGTTCTCGCAGATAGTCCATATACTTCTTGGTAGTGTTGACACTCGAAAAGCCAAGTTCGTCCGTCAAGTCGTTCGCACTCACCAAATTGCAGAAATTCGAAACAAGATACAATGCCAAATCATTCAAGTCGGAAATATTGCGGACATTGTGACGTTTAGCCACATCTTTCCATACTATAGAGTCGAACAATGTATCCAAATAACTACGCGTCAAAGCACGGGAAACCACCGTCTCTGGATAACCTCCGTTCCTTAAATAATCGTCTTTCAAGACTGACGCATTTGTTTGTTGCCCCTCTTGCAAACTGTGCAGGTCGAGTTTATGCCAATCGAAGAATTCCTCCAAACTGAACGGAAGCATCTCCACTTGAAGATATTTGCCGGTCAATACCGTTGCCATCTCGCTGCTAAGCATCTTGGCATTGCTTCCCGTGATAATCATGTTTTTCCCAAAGCGAAAGAGTTCACTGACCCATAAATCCCATGCGGGCAGATTCTGAACCTCGTCCAGCAGGATATATTCATAGTTAGGATAAACATCATCCAACATCCGCATTACCAGCGAGGGATTCCAAGCATCCAACAACTGTTGGTTGTCGAAATTCAAATAGGCGAAATTCTTATCTCGGAGCAACAGCAATGCCTGCGTGGACTTACCAACACGTCGGGGACCCGTAATCAACTTAATAAGATGGCTGTCGAGCAACGTATCCACCTTCTGAATATTCCGACGATTCAAATAAGGCCGCGAGAGCAATTCATCGCGTTCTTTGCGCTGGTTGAGAATTATCGTTTTCATAATCTATGGTATTTTTCTGCGGCAAATATAAAGCTTTTTACTCAATTTCACACTCGTATTGCATAAAAAACATACTATTTTATGCAGTACAAAGTATTTTTTGCATAAAATCGCCACATTTCTAGTCATTTCACCTTCACATGGCACCATATTCCTGCATTCGTGGTTAGTTCAATTGACTCGTGAGCAATTTAAAAGTGAGATTCTAAAACTTCGCGAGAGACTTACATTTATCCTCCAAAGAAATAAAGAGCAAAGAACAGAAGCAACGTAGCAGCCAGAATCATCAACATCGTGCCGCACCCTCCGCCCTTGTGTTTGGGTCGGGGTGGATAATAGCCTTGTTGTTCGTTGGAGGAAAGGGAATTCATAACATATATAAAAGGAGTTAATAGAAGTTAGTAGGAGTTATCGCTACGCTCAGGTCCTCGCAGCGAATAGAATGATTGATAATCGTTCAGCGAGAAGACGAAGCTTTAGCTGAGGGGACAAACAGACGATTGAAAGTAAAATACGAAAGGAGTAAATACAGCTTAACCGACACAGAAGCAATCACTCACACCGCGCCCCATAGTGCCAGCCTCACCCGACATAACCATCGAGATGGCAGTCATCTCGGCCTCCTGCTCATCGCGGGCAGAGACTTGCAAGACTACCACCTCACCCAAATCGGTCGTTATTTGAACATCATATATATTCATAAACGAATTCAAAATAAAGTTACAAGGATTTTATATACAAAATCTTAGGGTTTTCCAGTACACCTATAAAGGGAACTTGGGACAAAACAAGAACAATACCAGAAGAACAACGTTTAACATGTTGGTTTATCAACGTTCGTTCTACACTGCCCTGTTGAATCAGCTGATTGTAAGCATATCTAAAGTCCTCTATAGTAATCTTTCCAGTTTTTCCATTGGATGTTTCCCTTGTTAAAGCGCCCCAATCCACTTTTATTATTTTGTTTTCCAACCCTTGATTAGAAATAGTTTTTCCTGCCAATGGCATTATATATGTTTTCCACATTTCATCAAAAGACATTATTGAAACATTTTGATGTTCAGACGATAATTCGACCTGTTTTTCTTTAATTTCAACTTTTGGGACTTGTGTGGTAATAATATCTGCTTCTAAATACAGTATTTCTACACCCAACTTCTTGGCTACAATTTCCGCATCCGGCATGACTATACCATCCGTTGCTAAGACAGCCTTTGTACAATCGTGGAATGCCATAGATCCATGTAATTGCATTACGGTTTCTCGATTCACTTTTCGACTCGTATTAGCATACATCTTTGCTTGAATAGCGATTCTTTCATTTCCTTTGACCGCGATTACATCAACACCATAGTCTCCAGAATAAGGTGTGACTTCCGGTTGATAACCTTTTCGTTGGAAATAATCCGCTACAAATTGTTCATATTCTCTTGGCTCCATAATTACTTTAGCATTTTAACAGGTTTGGTGATTTTTATTTACTTAATTGTGACTTATACTGTAATTGCAGACATTTCACATCCTGCAAAATATCGGGATATTTTTGAATATCAGGCAATCCCATTATTTTATCTAGGTCAACAATCAAGTATTGAAGACGTTTCGTCCGTGCGGCTGGTCGAACATATGATATCAAGACGCTATCCCAGTATTCTTTGTATTTAACAAGAACGTTTTTAAGGACTTTATAGTCATCCATTATATTTGTTTGCCAATTAATCACTAACTTAACTTCGTCTTCGGTCAATTGATGATTGCATGACCCAAAATGGTATTCCTTACGGCAAAATCTAATTGCAACTTCTATAGAATATTTATCAATATGAGACTTACCAAGTTCCTCGATAACGGACTTGTAATCTGTCATATTTTTTTGGTAGTCGTAAAAATTGCCAGATTGAACGAATTGTTGGTATGCCTCCATATACCGAAGCACCAACCATATCTTGTCGTGTCGATTCCGCCTTTCTTCAAGTCTTTCTAAACTTTTTTTATTCCTAACTCTAGCATTGCTTTCCTCTGGAGAACTTTTTAATTCCCTATTTTCACTTCCATTAACAGATACAAAGATTTGGGTCTTAACTGATCCACTCCCATCGTTTTCTTTCCTCCTTTTCCCTTTAGACGACAAGTAAAGTATAATTATTAAAACCAAAAATCCAATTATTATTGTCATCATAAAATTTTGTTATTACAATAATATCAATCATTTATCATCTCGTTTTCTGAAACCAAGCAGGAACCAAGGCATAATCAACCAAGTTTTCATAAATACAAAGAACTTTATCTCTTTGGGATCTACCTTCTCTGCCACCATTTTATAATTTGCAACAGCAGCAGGAAGTGCATACAAGTATGCACAAACAATAATAACAGTCGGGACGATTGCAATAAACTTAAAGTATTCCATATTCTTTTAGATTTTTAGGTTTGATAAGGTAAGGCTATCCTGTACCATTTAACATAAAAATTGCCCTGGGCGACATTTAGGTTCAATACACCAGCGAGCCATTCCCAAAGCAATTTCGTTTGCTGCAAATATATGTTTTAAATTCTATCTATCCAAATAAAACATAGAAAAAACTTTCGTTTCCCCGTCTAATACTGTTATTTGGGATAGTTTCAAAGCATTTTCGGAAGCTTTCTATCGGTTTATCTTGGCTCTCCTGCCTCCATAAATCAAGACAAAAGTCAAAATAAATTTTAATTGTCTTCAATTTTCAGAGGAACTCCTTGAGCCAAGAACATTTTTCGGAAAGACACCTTGCGCACCAACGCACAATTGAGGTGGGTCTTCTACTTCCTCACAATCACACTTCCGCTGGCCTGGTGGGTGGCAAGGATGAGCACCTCGGCAATCTGAACGTGCTCGGGGGCATTGGCAGCATAGACGGCAACGTCGGCAATGTCATCACCCGTGAGGGGTTTGATGCCCTTATAGACAGTGGCAGCACGATCGGTATCGCCATGGAATCGGACATTGCTGAAGTTGGTTTCGACCAAACCAGGCTTGAGGTTGGTAACGCGGATGGGGGTCGATGCCACATCGATGCGAAGTCCGTCAGAGAGCGCCTTGACGGCAGCCTTGGTGGCACAATAGACATTACCACCAGCGTAGGCGGCATCACCTGCTACCGAACCGATGTTGATGATGTGTCCACGGTTACGCTCTACCATACCTGGCACGATGAGGCGGGTCATGTTGAGCAAGCCCTTGATGTTGGTATCGATCATGGTCTCCCAATCGTCGAAGCTACCGGCATACTCGGGTTCGAGGCCAAGGGCGAGACCAGCATTGTTGACCAACACATCGATAGCCTGCCACTCCGATGGCAAAGATGCCAGGGCGGACTTGGCCGCCTCGCGGTCACGGACATCGAACACTAAAGTCTGCACGGGAGTACCCTGAGCAGTCAGTTCTGCCTTAATCTCGGCCAACCGCTGCTCGTTCCTGCCTGTCAATATCAACTTGTCGCCATTGGCGGCGAACTTACGTGCACAAGCCAAACCAATACCGCTGGTGGCTCCTGTGATTAAAATAATCATAACTATAATATAAAAAAGACCCTCTCCCCGACCCTCCCCCGTAATGAGGAGGGAGAACTGGATACCACGGGAGGGCACGATGAATTAAACTCGATAAAACTATCTATAACGGCATGTTCTAAAAATGTCATGTTGAGCGAAGCGAAACATCTCTGTATTGACTTCAAATGCGAATAGGGATTCTTCGCCAAGCTCAGAATGACAATTAATAGAAGTCCCCTAACTTGATAATGAGGATATTCTCCGACAATTCAAGTCGACAGAAATCAACTCGACCCTCTGTTGTAACTACTCCCCCTCCCCATTACGGGGGAGGGCTTGGGAGAGGGTCTGCAAAGATGAAAATTATTTCTCAATTGTACAAAGAAATAGCAAAAAAAATGAGGCGCAAAGATAGCAAATGAAAAGATTGGACAGGAAAAATGGGAGTTTCGGGGCAAAAAATGGGAGTTTCGCGACCATGATAACTAATAATTTGTTACTTTTGCGCGTAATTTATTTAAGGTAGAACATAAAAGTTATGCAACAAAACGTACGCAACATTGCGATTATCGCTCACGTTGACCATGGTAAGACCACCATCGTCGACAAGATGCTTTATGCCGGCAATCTCTTCCGCGAGAATCAGGCAACCAATGACCTGATGCTGGACAACAACGAATTGGAACGTGAACGTGGAATCACCATCTTGAGCAAGAATGTCTCAATCAACTATAAAGGGACCAAAATCAACATCATCGACACCCCAGGCCACTCGGACTTCGGCGGTGAGGTAGAGCGCGTCTTGAACATGGCTGACGGCTGCTTGCTGTTGGTCGATGCCTTCGAGGGTCCTATGCCACAGACCCGCTTCGTGCTTCAGAAGGCCTTGCAGATTGGATTGAAGCCTATCGTTGTCGTGAACAAGGTGGATAAGCCAAACTGTACGCCAGACCAGGCACAGGACAAAGTCTTCGACTTGATGTTTAACCTGGGAGCTACCGAGGACCAGCTCGACTTCGTCACCATCTTCGGTTCCGCTAAGCAAGGTTGGATGTCCACCGATTGGAAGAAGCCAACCGACAACGTGTTGCCTTTGCTCGACGCTATCTTGGAGAATATCCCAGCACCAGAGATTATTGAGGGTCCTACCCAGATGTTGATTACCTCGTTGGAGTACTCCAGCTTCGTGGGACGTATCGCCGTGGGTCGCGTACACCGCGGTTCGGTCAAAGCAGGACAGGAAGTGCTCCTGATGCACCATACCGACGAGGGCGTCGTAAGCAAGAAGGTCAAAGTGAAGGAGCTCTACACCTTCGAGGGTATGGGCAAGAAGAAAGTCGATGAGGTCTTCTCTGGCGACATCTGCGCCATGACTGGTATCGAGGGCTTCGAGATTGGCGACACCATCAGCGACGTAGAGGCCGCCGAGGCTATGCCACGCATCACCGTGGACGAGCCAACCATGTCTATGCTCTTCACCATCAACGACTCACCTTTCTTCGGCAAGGACGGTAAGTTTGTCACCAGCCGTCAGATTCAGGACCGCCTCACCAAGGAGTTGGAGAAGGACGTAGCCCTGCGCGTTGTAAAGGACGAGACAAGCGATGGCAAGTGGCTCGTATACGGCCGTGGCGTGTTGCACCTCTCTATCTTGGTCGAGACCATGCGCCGCGAGGGTTACGAGTTGCAGGTTGGTCAGCCACAGGTTATCGTCAAAGAGATTGACGGCCAGAAGTGCGAACCTATCGAACAGATGACCATAAACTGCCCCGAGGAATACTCTTCGAAAATGATTGACATGGTGACCCGCCGCAAGGGCGAGATGGTCAGCATGGACACACAGGGCGACCGCATCCACATGGAGTTCAAGATTCCTTCACGCGGCATCATCGGCTTGCGTACCAACGTCTTGACCGCTTCGGCAGGTGAGGCCATCATGGCACACCAGTTCCTGGGCTACGAGCCTTGGAAGGGCGACATCGTACGCCGTATCAACGGTTCCATCATCTGTATGGAGAGCGGTACAGCCTTTGCTTACGCCTTGGACAAGTTGCAGGACCGTGGTAAGTTCTTCATCTTCCCACAGGATGAGGTATATGCCGGCCAGGTCGTCGGCGAACATGCCAAGGACAAGGACCTCACCGTCAACGTCACCAAGTCGAAGAAACTGACCAACATGCGCAGTAAGTCAAGCGACGAGAAGGCCTCGCTCATTCCACCAAAGGTATTCTCGCTCGAAGAGGCATTGGAATACATCAAGGAGGATGAGTACGTAGAGGTTACACCTCACTACCTCCGCATGCGCAAGATTATCCTCGACGAACTGGAGCGCAAACGTATCCACCGCGCTGCAGGCATCGAAGACGAAGATGAATAAATTACTTTTCGGTTCAGCAAAGTGCTCGAAACAAGTGCTTTGCTGAACCGAAAATAGTTAATAGTTGACCCTCCTAACCTCTCTGTTCAGGGAGGAACCAGATAGACAGGTCTTCCCCTTACATTATTCATGAAGATTTTAGATTGGTACATCATCAAGAAGTTCTTGGGCACGTATTTCTTCACGATTGCCTTGATACTCTCCATCGCTATCGTATTGGATTACAATGCGAAGTTGGAGAAATTCACTGCACATGAAGCGCCTTCGTGGGAGATCATCAAATACTACCTGAACTTCGTCCCCTACTTTGCCAACCTCTTCAGCCCCTTGTTCGTATTCGTTGCCTGTATCTTCTTCACCAGCAAGATAGCAGGCGACAGCGAAGTCATTGCCATGCTGGCATCGGGTGTCAGTTTCAACCGACTGCTGCGCCCCTATCTGGTGTCGGCCGCCTTCCTGGGCATACTGACCTTTGTCCTGAACAGTTTCGTCATCCCTGTCACGAGCATCGACCGCATCGAGTTTCTCAACACCTACTACAAGGACAAACGCGTCAAGTCATCGGCCAACAACCAGTTCATGGTGGAGCCGGGTGTGGTGGTGTTCCTCTACCGCTTTGAAACCAAGACGAATACGGGTACCCGCTTTGCCTTGGAACGCTATGAGGACAAAAAACTGGTGTCGCGCCTCACCGCCGACAAGGCCCAATACAAGGGTGACTACAAGTGGGAACTGACTCGATGGAACATCCGCGACATCAACCCGGATGGCGAGACGTTGCAATCGGGATTGAAGATGGACACCCTGATATCCATCGCCCCGGAGGACATCATCTTCCAGAAGAACGACTTTGAAAAGATGACTACCCCCCAGTTGAGTGCCTATATCGACAAGCAACGGCAACGCGGCACAGGTAACATCCAGGAGTTCGAGATAGAGTACCACAAACGCTTCGCGGCTATAGCTACTTCGTTCATTCTCACGCTGATGGCGGTATGCCTGTCGTCCAAGAAAGTACGCGGTGGCATGGGCATCAACCTGGGCATCGGTTTAGTGTTGGCTTTCCTCTACATCCTCTTCCAGACGGTATCGTCGTCCTTCGCTGTAAGTGGTGACATGTCGGTACTGACGGCTGTATGGTTACCCAACCTCATCTTCCTGCTCATCACCATATACCTATATAAATATAAAGCACCTCGCTAACGGCGAGCCGTTAGCGAGAGAAGAGTGAAAAATTTAAAATTAAGAATTAAAAGTTATATATAATTGCATTTGGAGCAATAACTGATAACTTTTTTACGACATAAAAACCTATGGAAGTCCTCAAACACGAATGCGGCATTGCCCTAATCCGTTTGCTCAAACCCTTGGAGTACTACCAGGAGAAATATGGCACCTGGATGTACGGTTTCAACAAACTCTATCTGTTGATGGAGAAACAGCACAACCGAGGGCAAGAAGGTGCCGGTTTTGCCGCCCTCAAGATGGAAGCACACCCTGGCGAAGAGTTCTTCTTCCGCGAAAGGGCACAAGGCAGCAATGCCATCAGCGAGATTTTCTCGAAGGCCAACCATACGTTCGAGGACTTCACGTCGGAGCAGATGCACGATGCTGAGTATGCCAAGATGCATATACCCTACGCCGGCGAAATTTACATGGGTCACCTCCGATACAGCACCACGGGCCGCTCGGGACTGGATTTTGTCCACCCCTTCATCCGCCGCAACAACTTCCGTGACAAGAGCTTATGCGTGTGCGGCAACTTCAACCTCACCAACGTTGATGAGATCTTCGAGGAGGTGATGGAAAGCGGACAACACCCACGCCGCTATTCGGACACCTACATGATATTAGAACAACTGGGCTTCCGCCTGGACCGCGAAGTGGAACGCCTCTATGCACAATACAACGACGGAGTTCGCACCGGGCGTGAGGTAACGAAAGAGATTGAACGCCACATCGTTGTCGAGAACATCCTCAAGACAGCCTCCCCCAGTTGGGATGGCGGTTATTGCATCTGCGGCATGACTGGTTCGGGCGAATGCTTTGCCGTACGCGACCCTTGGGGCATCCGTCCAGCCTTCTACTACAAGGATGACGAGATTGTTGTCGTAGCCAGCGAAAGACCTGTCATACAGACCGCTTTCGGAGTGGCCCGTGCCGAGGTGCATGAGTTACAACCAGGTCAAGCCATCATCATCAACCAAGCTGCCGAGGTGCGCGTGTCGCAAATCAACCCCAAGCAGAAGGTGAAGCAATGCTCCTTCGAGCGCATCTACTTCAGCCGTGGCAACGACGCCGACATCTATCAGGAGCGCAAACGACTGGGCTTCTTGTTGGCCGAGAAGGTGAGCAAGGCATGCGACGATGACTTCCAGCACTCGGTCTTCTCGTTCATCCCCAACACAGCCGAGGTCGCCTACATGGGATTGGTCGAAGGATTGAACCACCTGCTCAACCAACAGAAGGCCAAGATGATTCAGAAACTCGGAGCCAACCTCTCCGACCAGCAGTTGAACGACATCCTGGACCTCCGCATACGCAACGAGAAGATTGCCAACAAGGACATCAAGCTCCGCACCTTCATTGCCGAAGGAACTTCGCGCAACGACTTGGCATCGCATGTCTATGACGTCACTTACGGATGCATCGAAGATGGTGTCGATAACCTGGTGGCCATCGACGACTCCATCGTGCGAGGTACCACCTTGCGGCAATCCATCATCAAGATATTGAACACCTTGCATCCGCGCAAGATAGTCATTGTCAGTTCGGCACCTCAGGTGCGCTACCCCGACTGCTACGGCATCGACATGAGCCGCATGGGCGAATTCATCGCCTTCCGCGCTGCCGTTGAACTACTCAAGGAACGAGGCATGGAACAAACCTTGGACGACGTCTATCGGAAGTGCAAAGCGCAGGAGGACCTGCCGAAAGAGAAAGTCAAGAACTATGTAAAGGAGATTTACGCCCCATTCTCGGACGAAGAGATAAGTCAAAAGATATGCCAGATGCTTACCCCAAGCAGCGTCAAGATACCTGTCGAAATTATCTATCAGACAGTGGAGGGCCTGCACCACGCCTGCCCCAACCACGAGGGCGACTGGTACTTCACAGGTGACTATCCGACCGCGGGTGGCAACCGACTCGTCAACCTCGCCTATATCAACTATTACGAGGGTAATGACTCGAAAAGGGCGATGAAATCTTAGACCCACCCCTAACCCCCTCCCGTTATATAGGGAGGGGGAATAAATACAAATGAAGGACTTGAGCAATTGAAAAAGTGTAAAATTAAAATGGAAAGTGACATCTGTTCATGAGATTGTTTCGCGTCTTTCGTGCTTTTCGTAGTTAAAACAAAATGACTAAATTGTACTTGGTCAAATAGTAAATATCTTTATGCTTAAGAAATACCCAATCATCGCATTGATACTCAACCTACTGGTGGTATATGCACTATATGCCATCTGCCGGTTGCTGTTCGTGTGGTGCAATGGGACATTATATGCCGACCACATCACATTCAGTTATTTGATGAAGTTGATGTTGGCAGGTTTGCGGTTCGACACCACAGCCATCCTCTATACCAACAGTTGGTTGCTGTTGGCCATTCTCCTCCCCTTGCATTTCAAGGAGGGCAAACAACTATTTAACAACATTTTACGCTGGACATTTGTCATTGTCAACAGCATTGCCCTATGGGTCAACCTCACCGATTGCGCCTATTTCCCTTTCACAGGACGTCGCACCACCTGGAGCGTGCTTCAGGAGTTCGGAGGCGAAGGTGGCAACATCGTCACCATCATATGGAACGAGGCCAAGCCCTATTGGTACCTCTTTGTCGTAGGTGCCTTGATGTCGTGGGCCTTGTGGAAGCTCTTCCAACGCCCACAGGCAGAACGATTGGTGAAGGAATCCAAGGTGAGATACAACCTGGTGCAGACGGTCAGCCTACTGGGTGCCGTTGTCCTGACCATCGGTGGCATCCGTGGCGGTTTCACCACCGCCGTCCGCCCTATCACTATGTCCAACGCCAACCAATATGTCGATAATGCCATCGACGCAGGCATCGTGTTGAACACCCCCTTCTGCGTGTTCCGCTCCATTGGCAAGAAGCCCTTCGTCGATTGTCACTACATGGAAGATACTGAAGCACAGGCACTTTATTCGCCCTTACACCAACCTGCCGACTCGGCGGTGTTCTCCCCAAAGAACGTGGTGGTGCTCATTATGGAGAGTTTCGGATCGCAGGCCTACGCCTTAGGTTACATGCCTTTCGTCGATTCGTTGGCCCATGTCGGCAAGTCGTTCTCGTGGAGTTTCTCCAACGGGCGCAAGAGCATTGACGGTATGCCCTCTACCCTCTCGTCCATCCCTTCGTTTGTCGAACCTTTCTTCCTCACCCCCGCATCACTCAATAACCTTTCGGGATTGGCAGGAGAATTGTCGCGCCACAAGGGATATCATTCCGCCTTCTTCCATGGAGCCGAAAATGGGTCGATGGGCTTCCAGGCCTTTGCCAATGCCACTGGATTCCAGAAATACTTCGGTCGAACGGAATACAACCAAGACCCTCGCTATCATGGAGATGCCGACTTTGACGGCACTTGGGCCATCTGGGACGAGGAGTTCCTCCAGTTCTATTGCGACAAGATGTCGGAGATGGAGCAACCCTTCATGACCTCGGTCTTCACCGCCTCGTCGCATCCACCTTTTGCCATGCCGGAGCGATACAAAGAGCGTTTCCCTGTTACCGACCCGCCGTTGTTCAGTTCCATACAGTATTCGGACAATGCCATCCGTCTCTTCTTCGAGAAAGCCAAGCAACAACCATGGTTCGAGAATACCCTCTTTGTCATCACCGCCGACCACGCCAGCGCCACCGTCGAACCAGAATACAAGACCGACTTAGGACATTACCGAGTGCCTATCGTGATGTACTCGCCTTCGCTTTCGGAGGTATGCGGCGCGGGCATAGACTCGACCCACATCATGAGCCAGATAGACATCATGCCGACCGTCTTGAACCTGTTGGGTTATGACCGACCCTTCGTGGCTTTCGGACAGGATGCCCTGCACACCGACTTGGCCGACCAATATGCCGTTCACTACCTGCCCAGCAACGGGTGGTACGAATATCTGCAAGGCGACTGGCTCCTTCAGTTTGACGGCAAAGAGGTCACCCATGCCTACCGCTACAAGGAGGACCGCTTGATGCAGAATGACTTGAAGGGACAGGAACCCGAGGAATACGTCCTGCGACTCAAGAGCATCATCCAGCAATACATGTACCGCATGAACCACAACCAACTCATCGCAGAATGACGCTGAAAAGAAAAATATATTTATTTATTAGCCTGATGGCTCTCTTCTTCTTGAGCATTTGGATTAAGAGCCGTTGGAAGGTGTGGTTCGGCAATTCGCCAGAACCAGCCTACGTCATCAGCGCCGAACCGCAACGCGTGCTGCTCACCTTCGGCGACCACGGGGAACTCTCACGCTATGTCTCTTGGATGGGCGACACAGTGGTGGACACACAGGCACAACTTCTGGTGTGCGACACCACCTCGGCCGACACCCTTCGTGTCCCAGCCATCGGAGAAGTGTTCCGTTCGCGTGCCGGCATCGGTGCTTACTATCGTGCCGAATTGACCGAACTGTTGCCACGCCATACCTACCGCTATGCCGTTGAAAGTCAAGGACAACGTACCGAGTGGTACCAGTTCACGACCCAAGCGCCAGAGGATTCTGCCTTCACGTTCCTCTTTTTGGGCGATGTACAGGACACCATCGGAGGCATTGCCAACCAACTGATTCGCCGAGCCTTAGCCGACCATCCAGAGACGGAGTTCGTCGTCTTCGGTGGTGACCTCACGGAACGTCCGATGGACAAGTATTGGGCAGAAACTTTTGCCAGCATGGACAGCATCTGCACCGCTATGCCCGTCTTAATGATATTGGGCAACCATGAGTACCTCAAGTACCTCGTCCGAAAGTGTGAACGCCGCAACAGCTTGGTCTTCCCCTACTTCCTGAAAGGTATGGAAGAGCGCGAGGATGACAACCACCTCTTTGCCCTGCGCTACCACAATACCGACTTCTACCTGTTGGACACCAACCGCGAGTGGCCCTTCCTGAGGCAACAACGTAGTTGGTTGAAGGAGAAGTTGAGACAAAGCACCGCGCAACACAAAGTAGTCGTCGGACATCACCCAATCTACTCGGTGAAGCGCAAGAACAACAATATCCTGGTGCGTTGGACCTTCAGCGACCTGCTGGAAGAGAACAAGGTGGATCTGGTCATGCAAGGACACGAACATGCCTATGCCCGATGCACCTCGTCCGAACAGCCGATGGAGGAAGAAATCTGTCAGAATCCTCCCCTCTACACCGTCAGCCATTGTTCGCCCAAGAACTATAGGATTCGGCCTACCGAGCGGTTCTCGGCCATCCATTCGGGTAGCCGATACTACCAACTCATCACCGTCAAACGCGACACCCTCTGGATGCAGGGTTTCGATGCCGTGACAGGCGAAAAAATAGATAACGTCGTAATACCTCACCAATAAAACCATATCTCCCATGAGTATTGTAATGATTTTAAAGCTTTTCGGTTCGTTGGCCCTACTGATGTATGGTATGAAAGTCATGTCCGAAGGTCTCCAGAAAATGGCTGGACCTCAGTTGCGTCACGTGCTGGGTGCCATGACCACCAACCGTTTCACCGGATTGTTGACAGGTGCATTCGTCACCGCTGCCGTACAGAGTTCTACCGCCACCACCGTCATGACGGTCAGCTTCGTCAACGCAGGATTGTTGTCGTTGGCACAAGCCATCTCGGTCATCATGGGCGCCAATATTGGTACCACCCTCACCGCTTGGATCATGGGTGCGGCCAACAATTTCAACATGGGTGACTTGGTTTATCCCACCTTCGTTTTGGGTATCATCTTGATATACTCCCGAAGCAGTGGCAAGAAGAGTGCCGGAGAATTTGTCTTTGGACTCTGTTTCCTCCTCCTCGGTCTGGCCACCTTGCGTACCAATGCCGTTGATATGGACTTAGGTCACAACCAAGATGTGTTGGACTTCTTTGCCGCCACAGGCAAGTGGGGGATCTGGTCCACGTTGCTGTTCCTCCTCTTGGGCGGCATCCTGACCATGGCCGTACAGAGTTCGGCCGCTGTAATGGCCATCACCATGATGCTATGTTCGCAAGGCGTATTGCCTATCTATCAAGGCATTGCCTTGGTCATGGGTGAGAACATCGGTACCACCATCACCTCGAACATCGCCGCCATGACCGGTAACTCGCAGGCACGAAGCGCCGCCTTGGCACACTTGGTATTCAACGTCTTCGGCGTCATCTGGGTACTGTGCATCTTCAAGTTCTTCGTCAATACCGTATGTAGCTTGGTAGGCTACGATGCCGTGGTTGCTTCAACCAACGTCGCATACGCACAGGAGAATGCGCACTTGTTGAACTACGTGCTGCCTACCTTCCACACCGCATTCAACGTATGCAACGTATTGATCCTCATTTGGTTCATCAAACCTATCGAGACGTTCGTCAAACGTGCCTTCTCGGCCAAGGGCGACGAGGACGAGGACTTCCGCCTCAAGTTCATCACGGGTGGTATCCTCTCCACCGCCGAGCTCTCTATCATGGAGGCTCGCAAGGAGTTGAACCACTATGCGGAACGTACCCAGCGCATGTTTGGATTGGTACAGGAGCTGCTCCACACCGAAGGCATCAAGGACTTTGCCAAACTCTATGCCCGCATCGAGAAATATGAGGGCATCAGCGACAACATGGAGTTGGAGATAGCCAACTACCTGAACAACGTATCGGACGGGCGTCTGAGTTCCGAAACCAAGCTCAAGATTCGCGCCATGCTCCGTGAGGTAAGCGAGATTGAGAGCATTGGCGACAGCTGCTACAAAATTGCCGTCTCGCTCAACCACAAGCGACAGAATCAACCCAAGGAGGACTTCACGGCCGACCAATATCGTCACATCGAACAGATCATGAAGATGTCCGATGAGGCGCTCACCGCCATGTCGCAGGTACTGAAAGCCAACACGGAGACCAACGTTATGGCATCTTTCAATAAGGAGAACGAGCTCAACGCCTTCCGCGACCGACTGAAGAACCTCAACCTCGAAGACATCGACAATGGCCTCTACAGCTACCAGACAGGTATCTACTACATGGACATCGTCAACGAGTGCGAGAAGTTGGGCGACTATGTCATCAACGTCGTCGAAGCACGTGCTGACAAGAAGGAGAAGAAGCAGTAACCTCCTACCCCTACCTCCCCACCAAGGGGAGGGGGTTTCTCCCATGAAACATATATTCATCAACATTCTCCTATAGAACCTTGCTAAATTAAACTGGAACTACTCAACTAACTTAATATTATACAACATGAAGAATTACTTACACAAGGCCATCGTATCCCTCTTCTCGTTAGGGATATTGGCAACAATTCAAGACACATGGGCACAAGCCCCCGCTTTTCCTGGTGCCGAAGGTTTTGCCCGCTACACCACAACGGGCGGTCGAGGTGGCACCGTCGTACATGTCACGAACCTCAACGACAGTGGCACAGGTTCATTTCGTGAGGCAGTCACGGGTGGTAGCAACCGCATCGTGGTCTTCGACGTAAGCGGCTACATCGACCTGAAAAGCAACATCAAGGTAAAGAGCAATATCACCATCGCTGGACAGACGGCACCAGGTGACGGCATCACCCTAAGATATTACACCATCGAATTTACAGGGTGCGACAACGTCATCGTGCGCTATATACGCTTCCGCCGCTCACAAGTCAAGGACGTGAACGACGGTGCAGATGCAGCTTGGGGCCGCAACCACAAGAACATCATCTTCGACCATTGCTCTTTCTCTTGGAGCATCGACGAGTTGGCCTCTTTCTACGACAACCGCAATTTCACCATGCAGTGGTGCGTCTTGGGCGAGGCATTGGCTAACCCGGGTCACAGCAAAGGAGAACATAGTTATGGCGGCATCTGGGGTGGCAAAGAGGCCTCCTTCCACCATAACTTCCTCTGCCACATGCAGAACCGCGTTCCGCGCTTCAATGGAGCTCGTTACAACTGGTCGGGGTATGACAACACACGATATGTCAACACCATTGATGCAGAGCGCGTCGATTTCCGCAACTGCGTGATGTACAATTGGGGCACAGGTGGATGCTATGGTGGTCCGGGCGGTGGCTACGTCAACATGATCAACAACTACTACAAGGCAGGACCTGGCACCACCAATAAGACACGCGTCACCCAATGTTCCGTGTCCGATGCCAACAATGGAGGAAGCAATCCCTTCCCTGGTATCGCATCACGTTATTACATTCACGGAAACTACGTTACTGCCGCTGGAGCGTCAGCCGACAACTACGACTGGAAAGGTGTTGTCTATGACAACGGACTGACCGAATCGGACGGAGAACGCTGGATTCCTGATGCGAACCATTTCTATGGAGACAAAGTTACCTACACCTCCATCAACGGCATCGACCATGTCCGCCTGCGTCTGGACGAACCTATCGAGGCTGGCGATGTCACCACCCATAGTGCAGAAGTGGCTTACGAGAAGGCTCTTCTCTATGCCGGTGCCTCCTTTGCTCGCGATGCTATAGATGCCCGCTATATGGAAGAGGCTCGCACGGGCACCTGTCAATATACAGGAACTGTGACAGGTCGTCCAGGTATCATCGACCTCATCCAAAACCCCTCTTCGAGCGATGTAAATCCCGAATTGGTGTCCTACCCTGAACTACAAAGTGAGAGTCGACCTTCGGATTTTGACACCGACAAAGATGGCATGCCCGATGCATGGGAAGATGCCAACGGTCTCAACAAGAACTCGGCGGCCGACGGCAAAACCTACACCCTCGACGCCAATGGTTGGTACACCAACGTGGAGGTCTATCTGAACAGTATTGTCGAGGAGATGGTCAAGGAGCAGAACGATGATGCCCTCACAACCATCGATGAGTATTACCCTGCCTACAACCCAGTCAGCGGTCTGGAATATGCCGAAATAGGCACTTCTGCCCTCTCAACGGTTGAATACTTCACCCTCAGCGGACAACCTCTTGACCGCCCGCAAGGCATCTGTCTGCGCCGCATCACTTGGAGCAATGGCCAAATCACTACCGACAAAGTCATGAGCAAGTGAGAAGGAAAGTTGAAGCGAAATAATCATTCCCCCTCCCTTCGAGGGAGGGTTGGAGAGAGTCCCTTTTTAATTCTTTAATTATGAAACGTTATCACGCATTCATCGTTTTGTTCTTGTTGTTGGCGCCATCGCTCTACATCAGTTTCTGCAACTATCAGCAGAAGCGCGAAGAGCTCTTGTCCGACATGAATCAGGCATTGGCCAAGACCCTGTCGATGCAGAAGTCGGTCGAGATATCGCCCGATACGATACAGAACTATCTGGCCAACTTGCAAATACCCTTGTTGCGTGAACGTTCGTACCTCTATTATGCTCTTGACGAGTCGGAGAACCATGCCGGCCTTTGTAGCGACAGCCTTTCGTGGAGCAATGGACAGGAACGATGCGAGTTCCGTTGCTATGCTTCGTTCTCGCCCCTCTCCATCTGGTGTCACTCCGACCAACAGGGAGCGCTCCTCCTGCTAATGTTGGCTTTCGGTTGGACGCTCTTCTCCATCCACTATTTTCGTCGTCAAATGACCCAGGTCATCGCACGCATGGGGAGTATGGTTTTGGCCACCGATGACCGTTTCTACACCGCACAGGGAGAACCTATCCACCTCACCCCCATGCAGGAGCAGCTCATGAAGATGTTCTTCCATGCCGATGGACACAGCCTCTCCAAGCAGGAGATTTGCGATACCCTTTGGCCCAAGAAACCCGATGCCAGCGAGACACTTTACTCCCTCATCAAACGTCTCAAACCTGTCATCGAACAGCAGGCAGGACTCCACATCGACTCCGAGCGCGGACGCGATTATGTTTTGAAACGTCATTAAAGGGTCATAATAGGCTCATAATAGGATGATAATAACCTGACAACAGGCTGACAACGAAATGTCAGACTATTGTCAGGTACTTTTTTTGCATCGGAGAACGATTGTCTGTATCTTTGCGCCGAGTTTCAAAAACGACAACGCAAAGATGAACAACAAAACGTATTCTAACATCAACAATGCCCTGGGGTGGATGTGTTTTGCCATAGCAGCGACGACCTACCTCAGCACCGTAGAACCAAGTATCAGTTATTGGGATTGCCCCGAATATGTGGCATGTGCCGCCAAAGGCGAAGTGGGACACCCTCCTGGAAATGCGTTCTTCCTATTGGCAGGGCGTTTCTTTGCCAACTTCGCAGGGTCCGACAAGACCCAGATTGCCCTTTGGGTCAACCGTATGTCGGCCCTTTTCAGCACCGGTACCATCCTGCTTTTGTTTTGGACCATCACCGCACTCACCAAACGCCTTGTCCATCAAGGAGAAAGACTCTCGGTTGCCCATGCCCTGCTCATTTGGGGATGTGGCATCGTGGGCGCGTTGGCTTTCACTTGGTCCGACACCTTCTGGTTCTCGGCCGTCGAGGCAGAAGTCTATGGTTTCTCCTCTTTCATGACAGCCCTCACCTTTTGGCTCATGCTTAAATGGCAAAACCGAGTGGGAAGCCCGTCGGCCGACCGATATATCATCCTCATCGCCTACGTCGTTGGACTCTCCATTGGCGTGCACCTTCTCAACTTGCTCTGCCTGCCCGCCATCGTTCTGATGGCTTATTACCGACTTTCATCTCGACCTACCTTCAGGGGAACGATTGGTGCTATGACCTTGTCTATCACATTGATAGCATTGATTCTGTTCGGCATCATCCCTGGCGTGGTTTGGTGGGCGCAACGGGAGGAATTGCTTTTGGTCAATGGTTGTGGCCTACCTTACAACTCGGGTGCCTTGCTCAGTTTCGTTCTCCTGTTGGCACTCTTGGTGTTCCTCCTCGTACGTCTGCACAAAGGACATCCCATTGGAAAATTTCGTCCACGCATCGCCTATCTCACAACCCTTTCGCTGCTGATGTTGCTGATGGGCTATTCCACTTTCGCTCAAGTGATTATCCGTTCGACGGCCAATACACCGCTCAACGAGAATGCCCCCGACAACGTCTTTGCTCTGAGCCGATACCTCAATCGTGAGCAATATGGACAGAAACCATTATTGTGGGGACAAACCTTTGCCTCGACGTTGACCGACAACGACAAAGGCGAAGAGGGTCGTCCGCTCTATGCCAAAGTGGTGAAGAAACAAGAGGATGAACCCGACCAATATTATGTCTATGACCACGAGCAACATTATACCTACGACTACAATGTACTCTTCCCCCGCATGTATAGTAACGACCCGCAACACGTGAGTGCCTACAAACAATGGTGCGGCTACCAGGGCGAGAAAGTATCTGTGCGTCAATCCAATGGCACCTATCGGAGCATCGAAGTTCCCTCATGGCGCGACAACTGGGCCTACTTCATCAACTACCAGGTGAACCACATGTATTGGCGCTATTTCCTCTGGAACTTCTGTGGCCGACAGAACGATCTGCGTGGAAACGGAGAGGCCGACCGTGGCAACTGGATAACGGGCATCCCTTTGATAGATGGTTGGTTATCAGGCAGTAGCGAAGCATTGCCCAACATCATCTCCGCCAACAAAGGGCACAACGTCTATTACATGCTCCCTCTATTGTTGGGTCTGTTGGGCATCGTTTGGCAAATCCGACAAGGAGCCAAGGGCCGACAGGAAGGATGGGTGGTGCTGTTGCTCTTTGTCATGACGGGATTGGCGATAGTGGTCTATCTGAACCAGACACCGAACCAACCTCGCGAACGTGACTACTCGTTTGCCGGTTCCTTCTATGCCTTCGCCATCTGGATAGGCATGGGCGTAGCCGCTGTATATCAAGGAGTTCATTATCTATTACGCAAACTCCGCCTCTCCGAAAATATCCTGGTGACTGGCGCCACTATTCTTTGTCTCGGCATTCCTCTCCAGATGGTTGGACAGACTTGGGACGACCACGACCGCTCCCATCGTCTCGTGGCGCACGACTTCGCCCTCAATTATCTCTCGTCGTTGGACAAGGAGGCCATCCTCTTTGTCAGTGGCGACAACGAGACGTTCCCGTTGTGGTATGCCATTGAGGTGGAAGGAGTTCGACGCGATGTCCGTATCTGCAATTTGGCCTATCTGCAAACCGATTGGTACATTGACCAGATGCGTTCACCCCAGTATGACTCTCCCGCTATGCCCATTCCACTAAGCAGTGACCGCTATGCTGGCAACAAACTCTCGGTCGCTTATATCGTGCCTCGGTCTGAACGCCCCGAAGAGTTACATCGTGCCATGTCGTACCTCTACGAAGATGATGCCCGACATAAAGTGCTGTCTTACAAGCAACAACCGCTGGATTGCTTGCCGACGCAGACATTGCAACTCGATATCGATACCGAAGCCGTCCGCCAATCACCATGCATCCACTTGCAAGCGGGCGACAGCATCCTCCCACGACTATCTGTCTCGTTGAAAAACAAGCGCTACCTGATGCGTCAGGAGATTGCCCAGTTGTCCATGCTCGACAGCATCGCTCGCTCCGGTTGGCAACGTCCTCTCTATTTTGCTTATGGTCTGCCGACGTCCTGTTTCGTCGGGATGCACCCTTACCGACGCACCGTAGGATTGGTTCATCAGATTGTTCCCTTGGCCAATGGTGGAGAAGAAGCTATCGACGTCGAACGAACTTATGACTTGGTAATGAACCACTTCCGTTGGGGCAACCTCGATAGCCACAACCTCTACATCGACGAGACCTGTCTCACCATGTGTATCTACCATCGTATGCTCTTTGGCCGCCTCATCGAGGCATTGGAGGAACGTGGAGAAGGCGAAAAGGCGCTTCTGGCCGCGGAACATTGTCTGGCCAAGATTCCCGCTCGGAATGTTCCTCACGACCTCTGCTCCCTCCCATTGGCCCATTGCCTGATGAAGCACGGCAAAACCGAAGCCGCTACAAACATACTCCAAGACCTTCTGTCTCAGGCCGATGACTATCTCCGCTGGGCACAGTCGTTGCCAATGGAACGACAACGTTCTTGCCTCTACTCCATCAACCGACAACTCTATACCCTCCAAGCGGCCCTTGCCGAGGCGCCAGAATCGGAATCTCTAACTCCTTACTTCCAACATTTCAAGTCCTACTATGAACATTTCCAACCTCTTCTGTCCAAACGATAAGACTCTATCGCGCGACACAAAAAAGACGGGTGCAAACATCTTCTGTTTGCACCGCGTCAATTATATCATCATGGCCATTGCCTTCGCACTTATCTTGCTGGGGTTCATCCTCATGGCAGGTCCGTCGTGCACGATGAACGAGTTTAATCCCGACGTCTTCAGCTTTCGTCGCTCCGTCCTTGCCCCCACCCTCTCGTTCTTGGGTTACCTCCTGATGGTGGTCGGGATAATGTACCAGCATGACTTTGTGCGAAGGAAATGAAAACACCCAAATAACGAAACTATCCCATGTACAGAACTATCCAAATAAGTTCCATACATGGGATTGCTTTTTTCTTTCTTGCTTCGTCAATACCATTTCAGGCAGTACCAATCATCTCGGCTGGCGAAATGTTCAATGTCTTACACAATTGTCTAGCAATGCGTAATGTAGGTTCACAGCGATTGTGTATGTAGTCACTGATTCGACTTGGACTTACACCTATCTCTTCAGAGAGTTGCTTGGCAGTCATACCTGCATTTTCCAAAGAATCAAGAATAATCTCACCCAACGAAGGTGTTACTATATGACAATGGACATCCTCGTATGCCTCAACGATGTCTGTTACAATCATCAGCTCCACCATTTTCGGATCATCCATAGGAGTATTCTCCGTTACCAACGGCAACAGTTCATCAATGCGCTTCTGTGCATATTCGTATTTCTGTCTTGTTATTTCCATAAATGCCATATTATTTACTACTCATTTCCCTCGAACGAACTGCCCTTCAGGCATTTCTGGATAGCAACGACCTTCGGCAATGTCGTCTTCAAACTGCTCCATCTGCATCCGACGGTACTTTTCGAACTCGCTCAATGAACTGGCGGTTTGCTCTTTGTCTGTTGTCTGCCCAATCGTATTGGGCAACGTGTCCAACTTTTCGTTCTCCATACCTTGAAACCTCATTTCAATTCCTGGCGCAGGAACTGTGTCGTTGGTGTCTCGACCGCTTTGGATTTTGACTTTGCAAGACCACAGATCTCTTCGGGAGTACCCTCAGCCATCAACCGGCCACCGGCGGCACCGCCATCAGGACCCATATCGATGAGGTAGTCACAACACTTGATGACGTCCAGGTTGTGCTCAATAATCAAGATGGTGTTACCGCGATCGACCAACTGGTTCAAGACGGAAAGGAGGACGCGAATATCCTCAAAATGCAATCCCGTGGTCGGTTCGTCCAATATATACAACGTACGCCCCGTCTGTTTCTTGCTCAGTTCCGTCGCCAACTTGACACGCTGACTCTCGCCACCCGAAAGCGTCGAAGAGGGTTGGCCCAACTTGATGTAGCCCAAGCCAACCTCCTGCAACACCTTGATTTTGTTCAAGATAGTCGGCACATTTTCAAAGAATTCGCACGCCTGGTTGATGGTCATGTCAAGGACATCGGCAATCGACTTACCCTTGAAACGCACCTCCAGCGTCTCACGGTTGTAACGCTTACCGTGACAGGCCTCGCAAGGCACCATCACATCGGGCAGGAAGTTCATCTCGATGGTCTTGTAGCCATTGCCCGAACATACCTCACAACGGCCGCCACCCACATTGAACGAGAATCGGCCCGCCTTGTAACCTCGCATCTGTGCCTCGGGCATGGAGACAAAGAGATTACGAATGTCTTGAAATACACCCGTATAAGTGGCAGGATTACTTCGAGGCGTACGGCCCAACGGAGATTGATCGACGCTGATTACCTTGTCGATATGTTCCAGTCCGTCGATGGAGTCATAAGGCAAAGGCTGCGTCAACGAGTGGTAGAAATGCTGAGACAGAATAGGTTGCAACGTTCCCTGTATCAGACTCGACTTACCCGAACCCGACACACCCGTGATGCCCACCAGACAACCCAACGGGAAGGTGACATCGACATGCTTCAGGTTATGGCCCGAAGCGCCATGCAGCACCAGCGCTTTGCCATTGCCCTTACGGCGATTGGCAGGCACCTCAATCCGACGCGTACCGTTCAGATAATCAGCCGTTAAGGTGTGTTGCTGAAGCATCTCCTGAGGCGTTCCCTGAAAGACGACATTACCGCCCTTACGACCAGCTGCCGGACCAATATCGACCACATAATCGGCCGCCAACATCATGTCGCGGTCATGCTCGACGACGATGACCGTATTACCGATGTCGCGCAATTTCTTGAGTGAGTTGATAAGCAGTTCATTATCACGCTGGTGCAGACCGATGGATGGCTCATCCAAGATATAGAGGACATTGACCAACTGACTGCCAATCTGTGTGGCCAAACGGATGCGCTGACTCTCGCCACCCGACAAGGTCATGGTGGCACGCCCCAACGAGAGGTAGCCCAACCCCACATCCAACAGGAACTGGAGGCGCGTACGGATCTCCTTGAGAATCTCGCCTGCCACCTTCAACTGCCTCTCGGACAAATGGTTAGGCAATTCGGTAAGCCACTTCTGCAACTCGACCAACGTCATGGCCGATACCTCGGCAATGTTCTTGCCGTCCAGCCGATAGTGCAAGGCCTCTTGATTCAGGCGCTGACCATGACAGACAGGGCAGTCGATTTCCGAACTGAACGACTCCGCCCAACGTCTCTCCTTGGCACTGGCATCTTCGCCAATAGAGTCGCGGATATACTTCACCAAACCCTCATACGGCATGGTCATCATCGAATAACCGCTATGCGACTCGTCGATGTGGTACGACTCGCCCGTACCATACAGGACACCGTTGATGGCCTCCTCGGGAATATCTGCGATAGGGGTGGCAAGGGTGCAGTTGTAAGTAGCCAACAGCGCCTCTATCTGCCAGAAAATCATGCTGTTCTTCTGTTTGCCCAAGGGGGCAATACCCCCCTCGCCGATAGAGAGTTTCTCGTTCGGGATAATCTTGCTGCGGTCCACCTCGGTGACACGACCCAGACCATGACAATGAGGACATGCACCCATCGGCGAGTTGAACGAGAAGTCGTGTGGCGCCGGATCCTTGTAGGCCAATCCCGTGACCGGATCCATCAGCATACGGCTGTAATACTTAATCTGTTCCGAGTCGTCCTTAGCCATCACCATGAGCATCCCTTCGCCCATACGCATGGCCAGTCGAACTGAGTCTCGCAGACGATGTTCGTCGATGCCCGACACCAACATCTTGTCAACCACCAGTTCGATGCTGTGGTTCTTGTAACGGTCCAACTGAAGGCCATGCAGTATCTCGCGCATCTCGCCATCAATGCGGACATTGAGATACCCTTTCTTGCGCAACTGCTCAAAGAGTTCACGGTAGTGGCCTTTGCGGTTACGGACCAGGGGCGACAACAGATAGACGCGCTTGCCTTCGTAGTCCTTGATGAGCAAGTCAATGATCTGATCCTCACTGAATTTGACCATCCGTTCGCCACTCAGGTAACTGAACGCCTCTCCGGCACGGGCATAGAGCAGACGCAGGAAATCGTAAATCTCGGTTGTCGTACCCACCGTCGAGCGAGGGTTTCGGTTCACCGTCTTCTGCTCGATGCTGATGACGGGACTCAAACCCGAAATCTTGTCCACGTCGGGACGTTCCAAGTTGCCCAGGAAGTTGCGTGCATAGCTGGAAAAGGTCTCTATATAGCGACGCTGACCTTCGGCATAGATAGTGTCGAAAGCCAGCGAAGATTTACCACTTCCCGACAAGCCAGTAACGACTGTCAGTGAGTAACTCGGTATAGTTACATCAATATTTTTCAGATTGTGCACTCGGGCACCAAGAACTTCAATACTCATTTAAAGAGACCTCAATAACGTATTTGGAGTTAGCGGGAGTTATTGGGAGATATAGGGAGTTAACAGACGATACTACAGAGGGGAAAAGGGTTTCGGACCATTATTACATTCGTCCGTTAACTCCATAGCCGCAGGCTGTTAACTACCATTAACTTCAATTAACTCCCCATTTCGCATTAGCGAAACCTGAGTCATTGCGCTTTCCACCCCAACGCAGCAGCGCCCAGGATGGCAGACTCACTGGATTTGAGGGCCGAAGGTATCAACTTGACCTTACCCTTCCAGTAAGGCAAGAGGTTGGCCTCCATGGCCTCGCGTATCGGTTTCAACAGGAGGTCGCCCGACTGGGCCAGTCCTCCGAAGAGCACGATGGCCTCGGGAGCCGAGAAACTGACGAAGTCGGCAAAGGCCTGCCCCATGATGCGACCGGTATAGTCGAAAATCTCTTTGGCCAAGGCATCACCCTTGATGGCAGCATCATAGACATCCTTCGAGGTGATGGCAGCGGGGTCCAAATCGCGTAACAGGCTGGCATCCTGACGTGTACTGAGCAACTCGACAGCCGTACGCGCCATGCCGGTAGCCGAGCAGTACGTCTCCAGGCAACCCTTCTTGCCGCAACCGCACTGACGACCGTCACGGATGGCACAGGTGTGTCCCAACTCGCCGGCGAAACCATCACTGCCATAGACCAACTGACCGTTGACCACGATGCCCGAACCGACACCCGTACCCAACGTGATCATGATGAAGTCACGCATACCACGGGCCGCACCATAAGTCATCTCGCCGATGGCGGCAGCATTGGCATCATTGGTCACTGTCACAGGCAGGTCCAAGGCCTTGTTCAACATCTCGCCCAGAGGCAGGACACCCTTCCAGGGCAGGTTGGCGGCATTCTCGATATTGCCGCTATAGAAGTTTGCATTAGGTGCTCCAATGCCGATACCGGCTATCAGGTCATTACCACCCACCTCACTCATCAGTCGGCGGCAGACCTTGACCAAGGCATCTGTAAAGTCCTCAAATTCTATATAATCGCGCGTCTTCAATGCTGCGCTGTTGACAACTTTACCAAGGGTATCCACCACACCTACTACGGTGTTCGTGCCACCCATGTCAACGCCTAATACATAAGGTTTACAATTTGACATGATATAATAAGGGTTATTATTGATTGCCGCAAATATACGTTTACTTTTTCAATTAACCAAGAATTTCGCTTGAAATTTATTATTTTTAACGAAAGAAGGACTCTTTGACAAGTGCAATCGAAGGAGTGATTCCAAGGAATTATCTGAATTTAACAGGCTATGCCTGTAGAGTAAACGGACAAAAGCGTCAATTCTCTACTTTTTATTGTAACGTCACTTTATTCTAACGTCCGTTAACTCCCTGAGTGAAACGATAACTCCAGTTAACTCCCTTTAACTCCACCCCTGCCAATCAACGCAACTTCAATATTTGCCCCGGTCGGACATTGGCCGAAGTCAGTTTGTTGCGACGAATGAGACTATGCACCTTCACTCCATACTGCTGAGAGATGGATTGAAGGGACTCGCCACCCTTCACCAAGTGAGTAGGATATTGCTTGTCGGCCTTCGAGCGCTTGGCTTGTAGATAGATGATTTCGCCCTCGCGCAAACGGTATTTCTTGGGCAGGTCGTTCCACTTTCGGAGTTGTCGCTCCCTGATGCCAAATTCGCGTCCGATGGTAGCCAGGTCATCATTCTTCAGGGTACGGACGAACTTCAGGCCACGTCTTCCCGCCGTGGTGTAAAGTTTATGTCCACGGTTGCCCAACGTGGTGGCAGGTGTCTTGCCCACCGAGTGTCCCCCTTTCTTCGTATCGTATTGATGCAGAGAGTATCGCTTGATGATGTCACCGAGCAATTCGGGGTACTTCGGATTGGTGGCATAACCGCATTTCTGCAACCCCTTGGCCCAACCCACATAGTCGGTAGGCGATAGTTTGAAGAGGGGTGCATAACGCGAATTGTCATGCAGGAACTTGGAGTGATATTCAAATCCTTCGAGCACCGTCTTGAACTTACAGAACGGCTCGTTCGACTTGTCGTCGTCGCACCTCACCACGGGTCCGCTCCAACCACGATAGGCCTTGATGCCGAAGTGGTTGTTACCCTTCACGGCAATGTAACTCGACCCGTAGCCACTCTCGAACATACCTTGCGCCAACGTGATGCTGGCAGGAATGCCATAGCGTTGCATCTGACGTTGCGCCTCGGCGGCATAGAGTCGGCAATATTCCTGCGCCGATAGCCTCGGACCTTGGTCTGGACAGTTTCCACGTGCAGAAAGAGGGCCAAAAACACAGAGTTGAAGTAGAAAAACTACTACTAAGCCGGTAAAATCGTGAAATAATCTCCTAAACTTTTGGCGATTTGAATGTTTTGCCATATCTTTGCAAAAAGTTTTTAGTCATGAAAACCATTGAAATTTCCGCAAAGATACAAATTTGCAGCCACATAGAGCTAACAAATGAGCAAAAAAGTGTAGTCGAAGCCGCAAAAAAAGCAACTTCGGGCTCATATTCCCCTTATTCGAACTACAAAGTGGGCGCTGCCGTCCTCCTCGACAACGGCGTAATCATCACCGGAAGCAACCAGGAGAATGCCGCCTACCCCTCTGGCCTCTGTGCCGAGCGGACGGCTCTCTTCTATGCTGGTGCCAACTATCCCGACGTTCCCGTACGCAAACTGGCCATCATCAGTAGGCAGGGCAACGAGTTCGGCAAAGAGGTATGCTCCCCCTGCGGCTCTTGCCGTCAGGTCATTTGCGAGTGTGAAGCCCGTTATGGTTCTCCCATCGAAATCCTGCTTTGCTCCGACACCGAAGTCTATGTCATCCAAGGCATCGAAGCCCTCCTCCCCTTCGGCTTCGGCCCCAAGGAGTTGAACAAGTAATCCACTCGCTTGAACGCGGACAACACGGATGTAACGGATTCAGACGGATTCCTTTCTTCCTCTGTTTCTGTCCCGAGTCCGTCCTCGACAACATTTATACCCTCCACCCTTTCGCCATCTTGGCTACGGGTGGAGGGTATTTCTTTAATACTGTTATTCAACGACGCTTAAACCCTAACCATTAAACGGCAACCCCAAAACTGGTGCAAATATACGAAATTAACTTTGCGGTTTTCGCATTTTGTTCCAACTATTTTTTTCGAAAAGCAGTAATTTTTTCCTAAAACGGATATAATAACCTTTCCGAAGGCTCACCGAAGGATGACAGAAGAGTGATGAAAGGATAAAATGACTACCTAAGGCGCGCTTTTGTAGAAAAACTCTACAAAAAAAGGTAGTCAGCTAGGCAAGGAGAACCGCTTCCACCTACTTATTTCTTCAGGTAGCTGATGGAAGCGGTTATTATAACAAAGAATAATTTTAGTAATTCCGTAAATATTCTTCCCAATTATCGCCATACGCTTTTTTTATTGTTTCCAACGTACTTGCTGGAATACGCTCTTTCCAACTTTGATAATCGACTCCTTGCCTCTTGAATTCCTCAATTATTTCCTTCCTTAACTTATAGCATTCACTTTCCAGCTTGTAAACCCGATCTTTTTTTAATAAAAGCTCTATTGGGTAGTGTTTCTCGGAAAAATCTATTTCGAAACGACCAGGCTTTTTGCAAGTATATGTGTAGTATGGTCTAGTCACATCTGCTTTCTTTTCCACTATCAAATAGTGAGCCATGTAGATATCGCATATTAGAGCTTCGATAGCAGCAGTACAACCATCTGGGCCTGACATGTTAATATCTGCACCCAATTCTACCAAACACTTCAGTTTTTCAATATGATGACACATCGTCAACATCAACATATTGCTCCAATGGCCAGCAAGAAGTTCTTTAGGAATATAATGACATGTATCATTTATGTTTGCCCCATATTCAGACAAAAGTCGGATGTATTTCGTCTCTTTATAGATAAAATCACGACGAGGATGTTCCAAAATGGCTGCCATCAGCGGAGTAAAGCCTGTCAAAGAATGTACATTAGGGTCAGCTCCCAACTCCAGCAATTGCTTCGCCGCAGCATAATGACGATATTTTATTGCCCGAATTAAAGGAGTGTTGCGACTTATGCTATCTGAATAATTCAAATACTCAGGATGGTGCTTTATTATCTTTCTGATTGCATACGTATTGCTCCATGAAATAGCCCTATGCAAATCCTTGAGCGACTTGTCTTTCCATCCAGCCTCCAATAAGGAGAACTGGAATGAAAAAACAAAAAGTATAAATAATATCTTTTTCATTATATCTTATTTTATTACGTTCCTTGGATTTATATTTTCCCAATGATGATTTTTTGAAGGATGAAAGCCTTTATATTTAGGAGCGAGGCGTACAGTTCTACCAACAGGAGCATTACGATGCGGATCAATCCAACGAATAAAAGTTCCTTTCACTTTATAGGACGTAATATTACCATCATAATTAGACTGGAGTTTATTGGCTACTCTTTTAGATATCGGAGCAGGATCAAATACTATAGCATTTGTATTAGTAGCTAATGCATTTGCCGTGGCTTCTAATCCTCCCTTTGAATGTCCAACATTTGTCACTTCATCCCCTTCTTTAATGTTATCTTTAATCCAATCTTTTGCTTGGTTTTGGGATCTTTTCATTCCTTTAGTATTGGCAAAATGCTGTTTGACATCTTCTACAATATCCGCCATGCTGTTCGGGTCTGTGCCAGCATTTGCAATTACATAATCCATAGTGCCATCCTCATTAGCTTTACGAAACAATCCCATTCTAATAGATCCTTCGGCAAATTCAGCAATAGCTAAGCATACATATCCATCAATGATTGCTCCTTTTTGACATTTATATATATTTCCTGCAATATTCAATGCCGTGATACTATCTGGTGCCAACCCTGTTGGATCAATCAAATTCACTGGATTGCCCATACAGAATGAATACAAAGAGACATGGGGTGTCTTCTCTGCGAGCGGGTCTGGTCTATCAAACGCAGGCACGCCGGCATCATACTGTCTTGCATGGAAGTCATATCGGTCAAGACCGAACTGCCTATCCAGTTCCTTTCCACTGAACTTGTATTCACAACCATTGCTATAATGATTGTTGGAACTCGTACTCAAATCACTAATGATTCCTCCGTATGGATAATAGTGCGTCTGCGTTGTGATGTAACTATTGCCACCGTTATTGAGTACAACAACTCGGTTATTACCCTGATAATCCTGAACATAATAGTTCTGGATGTAAGTCAGATCCTCGTAGAAGTAGAACCCTCCAGGGAACAATATGGTATAGGGCTTCTTCGTTTCGCCATAGTCAAAGACGAAACTGCCACGGTACAACTTCTCTCGACGATAATAATTGTTGGCACTGTACTTCGTTACATGCGTAGTCTTCAAGAGTGTTCCGTCTGCCGCATAGACATACTCGACCGAATTGCCGTCCTTCATTTTAATTTCGGACGGATTGCCCAACAAGTCATAGCGGATGTTCTTTATACCTCGGTTTTCATCCTTTGTCAATGCCCCATTGGTATCATACATATACTCAACGCTCAAGGATGAGCCATCCACGAAATCGAAAGCATCCGAATAGGTCAACTTGGTGTTCGATTCATCTTCTACGCTCTTACGCTGATTGCCGTTGTACTCGACACTGAGGTCATCAATGAGACCATACGACTTGTCGTTCAACATACCATATCGTTGCAACGTCTCTATATTACTGTTGACATCGTAACTAACCGACTCTGTGTACAGGTTGTTGGCAAAATATTGGCTCGTATTGTTGGGTATCAGGTTCATTGCCGCTGTCATACCCATGCCTATGCTGCTGCCTTTTTCGCTGTAAATGGCATCGGTCAATCGGTTCAAGCCGTCATATGTATAATCGTAACGACGCATCTTGTCTGAACTGGGTGACTTCCACGACATGGCAGAAATGCTACCATTGTACATCGGGTTCTGCCCACCCTTCTCTCTGTACAGATTTTGTTCAAATCCGCATCCAGCCTTCACATTGGTGAGCCAACCATGCAAGTTATCGTACTTGTAGGTCATATCTCCATTTACACCATTTCGATTGTTCCTCACAACCCGTCCGAAGTCATCATATGTAAAACTCTGCAAGGTGTCTCCACTGACAGGATATAGTCCTGTTGTGAAATCCAATATACTATATAACGTCGAACCCAGCAGTTTAGTATTCGGGGTGCCATATTTATTTGTCGTTGAGGCATAAACAGTCGGAGAAAGATAATCCGTCTTCGCATCATAGGCATAGTATGTAACGCCATCTCCTGTCACATCACCGACAAAGTTATAGGATGTTGAAGTCATGGTGACATTCTTGCCCAGACCGACATCCAATTTCTTTGCCAACCGACCATAACCGTCGTATGCCATAGCAGTCAACAACTCTTCTCCGTTGCTGGCTTTCTGCCATACTCCCGTCAACTGTCCGTGAGCGTTCGCCTTTGCCTGATAGGTCAATTGCGACATGACATCCGGTTTCGTCATGCTGGAATACTTGGAGTCGTTCAGAAAGTCGTAGTTGTCATAGAAGTTCACAATCTCATCATTCTGTATGCTCGTTCCTGTATTAGAAAGACCTTGCCTGACAAGTCTTCCTAATCCATCATATTCATATTTCCGATACTTTCCTTTCACTCGCAGCTCGCCGTCTTGCATCTTGATAACGCGGCCTGCTTCATCGTACCAATACTTCACTGGCTGGCAGCCGGGAATGGTTTTCTGCGAAATGCGCCCCTTGCTGTCATACTTATAATAGAAAGCGAACTTGTCCACATTCGCTTCTTTCTGATATTTAGGCTGGAGCACCCAGACGAGTTGTCCTAAATCGTTATAGACATAGTAGGTCTCGATGGTCTCGTCGCCATTGTAACGGCGTTCAAGGACAGTCAAGTCACGACAGTCCTTATATACAACGACCTTCTGTCCATCCTCGTCCTCGGTTATCGTACTGCGCAAGTCACCCTTGACATAGTAGCCATAGGTAAGCGCAGCATAATTGCCCGTAAGGTCATATTTCTTCACATCCTTGGTCCCGTTGAAGCCATACGCGATGTTGACACTCTTACCCTTGGTGTGCCAATCCTTGCCTGGACGGGTCGTCTTCACCACCCGTCCCAGCGCGTCATACTCTGTCTTGGCATATCCGTAGGCATCATTGTACAGGCTGTTGGACTTCGACGCAAAGTCCTCAGCCATACCACCGTCGGGCGAGGTGGCACCGATGACGGGACTCCACACCTGGCTCTCCCTTCCGAAACTGTCATATTCCATCAAGGTGTAGGCAAACTTCTTCTGTGGATTAGCCGCATTGCTGGCCGTCAACGAAGGTCGTCCCAATCCATCGTAATACTGGATGGACAGCAATGAATCCGTTCCTCCCGCATTCAGCAAGGTTCCCGTCTTCACATAGTTGAAACCATCCTCCTGAACGTGATAGGAATAGGAAGCCGTACGCTGATGCTCTTTGTTCCGAATGGTGACGAGCCTGCCGAAACCGTCATAGTCATAATAGTTGGTCAATCCCAGTCCGTCTGTTATACTCTTGATGCGGTTGTCGGCATCATAGCGCACTACTTTGGTCTGAGTCTGCGGAGCTTCATAGGCAGCATAGTTACCATACTGGACACTGGTCAGCGGATCTATTCCCTCCGTATATGTTGGTACTATAGCGGTATCACCAGAGGTAGCCATCGCCATCAACTTAGTCTTGTCCCAGAAGAGATAAGTACATGGCTTGCCCTTCTGCTGGATTTTCGTAGGCAATCCATATTGACTATACGACAGGTACTTAGTCCAATCAGCGACGGAATCTCCAATGGCTGTGAGAACCTGGCTGGGCAGGACCTTTCCAGAGAACGAACAATATCGAGTCAGTTCGCTTCCTGTTTTCTTTCCGTTATGGTAAGAAGTCTTTCTGATGACAGGGTAAAAGTTATGCGCCTTGAAGGACGACTTCATGTCATTGATTTCCTTGGCAGCAATCTCACCTTCGATGGTCGCCATATCATTTTCACCTCTGTATCTTGCAATATCGGCCATCTGTTGCTCATACTCATCCTTCCGCTGCTTTAAAGTATTCCTGACGCTCTCTATCATCTCTTCATTCCATTCGGGTTCACAGAGCACACGCCAACGGCTGACATATCTCCACCCAGTTTCACGACTTATAGATGGAGAACCGACCTCTTCCGCCAACATATATATCAACCCCTGATCGGCATCAATCACCTTCACCCAATCTGGCATTTCAATATAATGGTCATAACCTTGTCCATGCGAACCAGGCTTTTGGGTTGTTGAAGTTCCACCCGAATTGCTCCAAGAATTGGTACTTGTATTGGTGAAATAGTCAAAGGCATAAGTGTATTCTACCTTTTCCTCTGTCTGCGAATCATTTGGATGACCATCAACGTTCCAACGTTTATTAGTCATTCTAATGTAACGTTTTCCTTTATAATCAAATCCTTGATTACTTGTTTCACAAGATACACGTTCATTTCCGTTATAATAAATTTCTGTTGTGTTCTCAAGATCTATTTTTGGATAAAACCTTCTAAAGCATACAGAACTATGTTGCGGAATTTGCACACTGTTTAAGTATACAGAGAAAACTCCATAAGAAAAAGCAATCGACGAAAAATGCTCTTCTTCTGTTTTGGGAATATTCCTATAAGTATTTTCCATTTTATATTTTAGAGTACCTCTCGAATCGAAAACATTCTTTCTCAATAGCTTTCCGCAATAATAATCATGTTTTTCGATAACATCATACTGAGATGTCGCTGACCAGGAATTTTCTCTAAGATAAAAATGACATTCATTTTTTTCGCCTTTCGTATTTTCTTCATTATATTCTTTCATTCCAGGTATCCATACATAATCCCCGAGGCTCATATTCCTATAATCATATCGGATATAAGAACCATCTTCAAAATGTTCCTTAACCATAGAATACCCGATATGAGAGGAGAATTTCGTTTTCAAGGGAATGACAGGACGAGCACAGGTCTCAATTACCTTATGCTTAATACTCTGATAAGGGAACACGTATCTTGGCGTAGCCGACAAAACTCCGTCTTCATATTCATACCATCTTTTGTTCAGAATTTTCTCGCATCTTGCATCTTGATAATTAATGATTTCCTTGATTCTAGAACCTCCAGTATAACAACCTGTCGAACTATAATCGTATGAGAAATCTCTATATCTTGGATTGAATACTTTATCGAAAACATTCTGCTCGTACCTAAAGGTCGTGCATCCGCCTGTCGGATAAACGATCTTCTTCAATAGTCCTTTTTCGGCGAACTGAGGGTCGGAATTTTTAATGAGGAAATGTTCTCCGTTAGGAAAAATCGTATCCCTTTTCACATAATATCCCCAATGATCCGTATAAAGTGTACAATAATCTTCTTTCTGCAAACAATTCCAATCATTATACTCCAATTGATAGTTCTGACTTTCCTCGCAAGTAGACGACATTCTTGATACAGAAGTCAAATGCATACGAGGACCAATATGGCTGTAATTAAGATTTATAGTTTCCCCATTTCCAAATTCCGAATTACTGAGCTTTATCTGTTTTAGATATTTCAAGCCTGTATACTGCAAGGGATCCGCCACATAATTATTTACCATTCTCTTATTGGTAACGGGATAATGGTATTCTTGAAATTTGGAATCATTCAAATAATAGTATGTTAATCCCATATAATTTAGTGATCGTGAGGGATATAAGATGCCATAATTTCCACAATTAAAATGGGGATTATTGTTAAACAACCCCAAAACTCCCATCTTTTTATACATACTTGGATAAGCCACCGAATCCGTTGAGAAAGCATTGCCCCAGACGAATTTAGCATTTGCTCCATCCAAAGCAGAAATCTCGTCCAAATATACCGGTGCAGTAAGATTTGCTGTATATTCTGGTTGCTTTTGGCATTGACTTACGATACTTCCTGCATCAATATCACTGATAAATGAGGATGGAGAATTCACCAAAACATCCGTTGGAGAACATTGAGCCACAAGATATCCCCGTTTATATTTGAAATCATACAGTTTTATTCCATTCCTGTTCACAACTTGCGACAAATACCAGCTGGATGCAGTCCATCCGAATTGCCATTCGTCGTCTCCTCCAGCACTGAAGGGCAATGAATATTCAATGGCATCCGTATTATCATTGCCAACACTTCCAAAAATATAGCGAGTACCATCTTCATCAATCAAAGTGAAACCTTTTATCGTTTTGGGCTGATAGTATTCTTCATTCAATGTAGGATATTTTGGGATAAAAGGCAATATATAATTGCTTTCATCTTCGACATCAAATTCTACAGTTATATTCTCATCACAATCCACTTTCCACTCTCCATCTCCTGCCAGGAAGAAACTGCCCGAATGTCCCATGAATGAAAAATAAAAGACATCGGCACAATGGTCAACGAACCACACATGTCCAAATCTTTTTGAAAATTCCTCATCTGGCTCTTGCTTCTTTTCAATAGTGCCAATAATTTTGTATGTTCTGAAATAGTTTTGATAATCCAACCCCCAACAATCTTCAATTCTATACATCCTGAAATGGTTGTCAAAATGTTGAGGATCTCTGTACTCATCAGGTTGCTGATTAACCTGTCGAGTAATAACGCCGCCTGAGACAAGACTCCAGTTAGAACCAACCCACCCTGGCAAACAGTTCATCAACACTCCACTTCCATCATATTCCAAAGACATTCGAAAAGGGCTCCCCAAAACTTCTTTTTCCCATAAGGGTATAGAAACTGAAGCCCTACCTGTATAATAAGAAACAGGAATAAGACCATAAATACCCAAATTACATGCATTTGGAGTTGGGATATACTTGTCATATAAATTATGAGAGTAATCATTATTCTCAGCTTTTACATTGAAAAATGTACTGAAAAATAAGAGTGATAGTAGTAATTTTTGATTTCTCATCTTGATTTACTGTAATTGATTGTTGGTTTGTTTACTGATACACTTTTTCGGTCTGTTTCTCTTCGCCGCTCTCAATATGGAGCAGCACGGCATTGCCTATAGGTTTGCGCGTGAAGGTCAGGGTCACCTGGTGGTCGCCTTCCTCGGCATTGTCTATCCGCTTGCTGCCCAATACGTTGCCCATCACGTCACAGGCAATGAAGGACAATGCGTTGGCACCATCGGTCAGGGTGTAGTCTATCGTGAGTGAACGTCCATCAGGTGACAAAGTAGCTGCAATGTCGGCAAGGGCAGAAATGCCTCCCTCCTTGCCGTTCTGAGCATCCCAAAGGGCAATCTGCTTTCGGATGGAGTCATTCACTGCGTCCTCGGCCAGTTCCAACTGCATGTCGGGCAGGTAGAGATAGGTCACGCTGTCCAATGCCGTGACGGCAGTGCCGCCCTCCACCATCGACCAATGCACCGACTCCTGCACAGGATAGCGCCAACCCATCATGTACCACTGATATTTGTCTCGGCGATAGTGCAGTTGAGCCTGTCCGCCGTAGTCCTCTGTATAGTCGTCCATGAGGTGTAGGCGCAGGATATGCCGCAAGGTGTCGGCGCCATCTACCAAGATGCCCGTGCCGTCTGCCTTGGTATAGCCGAACCCATTGACCGTCAGCTCGATGCCCTCGTCCACGCCCTTGGCCAGAAACGTGCCGCCCAGGCTGTCACCAAACGCAAAGGGATAGTGCAATACAGGTCGCTCCTCCTGACAGATGCGGTAGGTGCGTCGCTGCTGCTCTCCCTTGTCCCAGAGGGTGTCGCCGTGCATCACATAGTGCACGATGCGGTCGGGCAGGAAAACGGCAATGGTGTCGCCGTTCGAGGCCACCGACTCGCGGCGTTCCTCACTTTTCTTAGTCACTTGACCCAGTCGCCACACCTGCTTGCTGCCCCCGTCATCGTGACAGACATACTCCACCTGCACCTTCGTGAGGCGGTCACCCTGCCGCCACCCGTTGGCCGGTAGCGTCAGCACTTGCGCCCATGCACACGTACCCGTGGCGGCGCAAAATAAAAATAAAAGTCTTTTCATTGTAGAATGTTCATTCAAGTTTCGCAAGCATGGAACCTTGCTCACTTCAGGGGAGTTAATAGGAGTTAACGGAAGTTACCGCTGCGCTCATGTAGTTAACGGACGATTGAAAGTGAAAGTCGGAAGTTGAATAACCTCACCGTCTGTCAGCGCCAAAAGCTATTAACGTGCGAAGCACTTTCTGCGGCACAAAGTGCCCATTAGCTTTATAAATAAACTCCCTTATTGCGATTGAAAACTTGAGTTGTTTATACGTTGTTGATTCTCCGAAAGGTTTGTTGCCCAAAGAGAATGCGGTTTGCGTTGCAAGTCTATGTATTTTTATTCAAATGACAATCAAAGAACCCCACTTTTTTTACACTTACCCCTCCCCAATTTAACATTAATTAACTAAATATAAAAGGCTTACATAGCAATTTTAATGCTAATTACAGAACAATTATGCGACATCTATAGCCCCCGAAAACGCTTTTGCCCATTCAGGGCGAAGGTCCGAATTATCGTCAGTACCCAGGGCGTTGCCACTGGGCTAATGGCGGTTGCGCCTTCAGCGCGGTTCCCCGAATTATCAACAGGACCCAGGCCGCTACCACTGGTCTAATGGCGGTTGCGCTTTCAGCGCGATTACCAAAGTAATCACCGTCAATTGTACGTCTTCGTTAAACCATAGACAAAAAAGCTTGTTCGACCTGGTTGATAAGAACAACGCAACTTTTTTTAGAATGCAAAATTGGTAATATTTTTTGAACACGAAAAGGCCGAAAAAGGCGAAAATCATCTTTGCACAACTCTTAGACCGCAGATATTTCGTTTGTTTCGAAAGTTTCGTGTTCTCTCAAAAAAAGAATGTATATTCGCTTTCTTACCGTACAGCTTGAACTTGCTTTATATTAGGACGAGAAAACGTCTGTTGAAAAACGAACGAGCGCGTCGAGTTCTCCTCCTTCTGCACCCGCTTAACTCCCGTTGACCTTCTGCTTACCTTCTGCCTTCTTTCTCCCTTTAAAAGGCAGCAAAAAGGGAGAAGGTCGGATTTTGGTCAGGGGGAGGAAGTCCGCAACAGAAGTTAGTGGACGGAAGTGCACAAGGGACGATGTTGGACACCGACGGAGAGGGAGGCTCTGGAAATCCCGAGTTATCAACACTTTTTTTGACCCATTTTGAGGGTAAAAATTCAAAACGTGCACGGAAACAAAGAGCAGAGAAGAAAGAGTGTATTTTAAATCAAATTAAAAATTTACACCAACAGTTATCAACACTCTAAATCAAGCATTTCCGCGACAAAAAAAGGGTCAAAAAAAAATTAAAATAAATTGTTGATAACTTTTGCCACCAAAAGCGTGTTTTTCTGTATAAAGTGCTAATTTTCAAAGATTTTACAAACATTCCGAAACCACGGACGCGAATTTCCGTTTTAACCTACAATTGCTTCTTAAAATCAGTCACTTAGACATTTCCAAATATTTGACAAAAAAAATAGGTGTTGGAAATAAAAAAAATATTTCTTACCTTTGCACTCGCAACTTCCAAAAGGATGTTCTAAAAAATGTCATGTCGAGTGCAGTCGAAACTTCTCTCCATCTGAGAATAGGAAACGAGGGTCACCCCTCCGTCCGTATCGAACGACAGTTTGCAGATGCCATCATCCTGGTTGCAACACTCTGTGCATACACTTATATACATAGGTAATATAATAGAGATATTTCAAACCAATTAGAACAGTTTTGTTTTGATCCGTAATTATGAAATCAAACTACGAGAGACAGTGGGAACAATGTCTGGACATCATCCGCGACAACCTCAACAATGAAGAGGCCTTCAACGCCTTCTTTGCCAAGACGCGCGCCGTCAGCTATGTCGATGACAGGCTGGTGCTGATGATTCCCTCCCACTTCGTTTTCGAGCGTCTCGAATCGGAATACTTCGACCTCTTGAAGAAGACCCTGCAACGCATCTATGGGCCCAAGATTCAGTTGGAGTACCAGATTCAGGTCACGCAGGAGGAAGAGGTGAAGGTCGAGTCTTCATCGCGTCCTGAAGTGTCGCGTGCGCCCGAATTCGATTCCCATCTGAACCAGAATTGCACCTTCGAGAGTTTCTGCATGGGCAAGAGCAACGAGCTTGCTCTCAGTGCAGCATTGACCGTGGCACAGAAGCCGGGCAACAACGCCTTCAACCCTTTCTTCATCTTCGGCGCATCGGGCGTCGGCAAGACTCACCTTGCCCAGGCCATCGGCGTGTACGTATGTGAACACAATCCGGGTCTCCGCGTGCTCTACGTCACGGCTCACCTTTTCAAGATCCAGTACATGGAGGCCACGCGCAACAACCAGTTGACCGACTTCATCAACTTCTATCGTTCGATAGACGTGCTGATTGTGGATGATATTCAGGAGTTTGCAGGCAAGAACCTGGCTCCTACGCAGAACACTTTCTTCCACATATTCAACTACCTGCACGCCGCCGGCAAGCAGTTGGTCATGACGTGCGACCGTCCCCCTGTGGAGTTGGCCGAGGACCTCATTCCCCGTCTGCTCACCCGTTTCAAGTGGGGCTTCATCGGCGAAATCGAACACCCCGACTACGAGCTGCGCAAGAACATCCTGAAGGGCAAGTGCCAGAAGGAGGGTCTCTCCATCACCGAGGACGTCATCGACTTCATTGCACGCAATGCCACCGACAACGTACGCGACTTGGAAGGTATCATCAACTCCCTCTTGGCTCACTCCATTGCCTTCAACCGTCCTATCGACCAGGAGTTGGCAGCTCGCGTCATGCGCATGATTGTCAAGATTGAACAGAAGGTCATCACCTGCGAGGCTATCCTCCAGCAAGTGGTTGCCGCCTTCAGCATCGACATGAAGAGCATCAACAGCAAGAGCCGCAAACGCGAAATCGTTTGGGCCCGCCAAGCTGCCATGTCGCTCTGCAAGAAGTACACCACGCAGTCGGTCAGCCGCATCGGTCAGGTCATCGGTGGTCGCGACCACGCCACCGTCCTCCACGCCCTCAAGAATGTCGAGGACCTCTTGGAGACCGAAGCCGAATTCAAACAGATGTACCAACAGGTCGAAACCCGCCTCACAGCGAAATGATTTCACCTGTCTAAATCCCATATATTTCTCAAACCAGAAAAAGGTAGAGTCGCCCAATATCCTTAGGCACTCTACCTTTAGTTTTTTTTCCATTGGCTATTAAATATTTGCTCGCACGATTGTCATTCTGAGCCCGCGAAGAATCGCATTGCTCCGTTGAAGGCTTCAAAAATACTCGATTTCGCCCAAAACACCCACCAATCGGGCGAAATCGATGCTTTTTATATGCGATTTCGCCCAAAACATCCACCAATCGGGCGAAATCGATGCTTTTTATACGCGATTTCGCCCAAAATAGTTGGATTATATCGAAAAAGTTTGTACTTTTGCACCATAACATTAATAAGGAGTGCATCATGGAAAAGATTATCGGCAGAGAAAAGGAGATTACCCTACTCCAGGAATTGAAGCAATCCCCTAAAGCATCTTTCATAGCACTATACGGACGTCGCCGTATAGGCAAAACCTTCTTGATCAACCAGATATTCGGAGGTGATTTTGCATTCAAGATGACAGGCGTCATTGACGGCACCCTGAACGACCAATTCATAGCATTTGCAGATGCCATGGACGACTACGGATTGGACATGCCAGAAAAGCCCAAAGACTGGATGTCGGCCTTCGTCATGCTCAAAAAAGCATTGAAGACACGCATCTGCCAAAACAAGAAATGCGTCATCTTCCTAGACGAACTACCCGCCATGGATGCCCAAAATTCAGGGGTTGCAAAAGCGGTCGGGTATTTTTGGAATCAATGGGCCTCACAACAAGACAATATCATCTTTGTCGTATGCGGCAGTGCAACCAGTTGGATGATAGACAACGTCATAGACAGCAAAGGAGGACTCCATGACCGCATCACCAACGAATTGCACATCCGTCCTTTCTGCTTGGCAGAAGTGGAAGAATACTTGACGCGACACGAGTTTGTCTGGAACAGGCAAATGGCTCTTCAATCCTACATGATTTTTGGTGGTATTCCCTACTACCTGAGTCTGTTGGACAAAAATGAAAGTCTGGTGCAGAATGTAGACAGACTCTTCTTTGGCGAAGATGTGGCTTTGAGGCGTGAATACAAGCGAATGTTCAATACCCTCTACAAGAATCCCAATGGATATATGGAAATTGTCGCAGCCCTGAATAAACACCGCAAAGGTTGCACCCGTCAAGAATTGGCCGACATCTTGGGATGCAGCAACAATGGACATTTGGGAGAAAAACTCCAAAACTTGGAACATTGTGACATCATCCGCAAATTAACTGTACGCGAGAAAAAAATAAAAACCAAAGATGCAGTCTATCAATTAGCGGATTTCTTCTGTCAGTTCTACCTAACCTTCATAGACAAATCGGAGATGGAACTCAACTATTGGGCTCACCACATCAATACGCCAGAAATCAACTCTTGGATGGGACTGGCGTATGAACAAGTCTGCCTGGAGCATTTGCCTCAAATCAAACATGCACTACGAATTGATGGTATTTCCTCCATCGCGTACTCCTGGAGGAGTAAGGACTCGACTCCTGGTGCCCAAATAGACATTGTCATCGAACGAGCAGACAAAATTGTTAATCTCTGCGAAGTGAAGTATAGTCAAGACGAATTCGAACTGACGGGAGATGAAGAACGTAAACTCCGCAACCGCCTCACCTCTTTCGTCTCAGAAACAGGCATCAAACATACCCCTTGGATTACTTTGATTACCACCGAAGGGTTGAAGCCTGGCATCCACAACAGTTCCATTCAAAATGTCATTACTCTCAATCAATTGTTTGAAAAAGTATAATAAAAAACCCCAAAGGCAGAGACTCAAATCTCAATCTTTAGGGTTCAAAGCGTAATGCGCTTTATTACTGAAATACAACAACTTATTCCGAGGGTGAATATACCGCTCGAGCACATAATCCGTCGGAGCGCTGAAAGTCACTCACGCTTGCACCTCTCAAACTAATATACAGCCCACACGCATAGTAAGAGCTTCTCTCGCTGAGCGACGAAGACCAGTAGGGACAAAAATTCATACCATAGTAATAAGGGTTATTGTCAACGTGGTAACCCACTGCAGGAAAATAGAGTATTTCTCCATTGATTTTACTCGTAAATTTTACTACCCAGACATCATTAATGAACGTATCAGATAGGGTACAATTATTTATCAGTTCTTCTTGTTCTGCACTGGTCGGCAAACGCCATTTTCCTCCCCAATTGGCATGGGCTGCATCATCGTCCAAATCAAGTTTAATCTTATCATCGACCAAACCACGGTTAGACAAATTGTTGTATTTTATCAAAGAGCCATTATCATCTTCAAATTTGTAAGAACTCCAATTAAATATATTCTTACCACTATTATAACCCGTCGTCTCACCCCAAGAGAAAAAGTCACCGGCTTCCTCTGTCGAGTTCGCGCAGACATTACACGTTGCCCACAAGAGACCACTAGGCAATCCCAAATCTACATAATAATGTCCATTATGTTCACCTATATTAGAACGCTCATTATCCTTTTCTTCACAACTTGCCACAACAGACAAAAAAACCACCATCGGCAGGAAATACCAGAGACGCATACTTTTCATTTTTTGACAATAATAATAGCAAACACTTTTAATATTTCAAGAAAGAAGGGTGAGCCTAACGGTCATCCTTCTTTCTTCAGTTTCAGAGGACAAAAAACTTAAATTGACAGGACGCGAAGGACGCGGAGCAAGTCTGGGTCGATGGGCTTGTCTTTCTTGATGGCTTTGGCGAACGGGATGTTGACAATCTCGTCGTTGCGGATGCCGATGAGGACATTGCGCTGACCCTGAAGGAGGGCTTCGACGGCAGCATAACCGGTACGCGAAGCAAGGATACGGTCGGCAGCCGTAGGAGAACCACCTCGCTGCAAGTGGCCGAGGATGGTGAATCGGACATCATACTCGGGGAACTCCTCCGAGATGCGTTTGGACAATCCCATAGCACCGGCGTTGGGGTCTTTGCTCTCGGTCACGATGACGAGGGCCGACGACTTGCTCTTACGGAAACCGTTCTCGATGAGCGATTTAAGCTGCTCGTACTGCGTCTTTTCCTCAGGAATGATGACATCCTCGCAACCTGTAGCAATAGCACTATTGAGCGCCAGGAAACCGGCATCACGACCCATCACCTCAATGAAGAAGAGGCGGGCATGGGAGGTGGCAGTGTCACGAATCTTATCGACGCAATCCATGATGGTGTTCATGGCGGTGTCGTAACCGATGGTGGAGTCGGTACCTGCCAAGTCGTTGTCGATGGTGCCTGGCAGACCTACAATCGGGATGTTGTATTCCTGACTGAAGATGGTGGCACCCGTGATGGAACCATCGCCGCCAATAACAACAAGTGAATCAATGCCATGCTTCTGTAAGTTCTCGAATGCCTTGGCACGACCCTCGGGCGTCTGGAACTCCATACTGCGTGCGGTTTTGAGGATGGTACCTCCGCGCGCAATGATATTACTCACACTCTGTGTCTCGAACTCCGAGATACAATCTTCGATAAGACCTTGATATCCACGACGGATACCATAAACACGCAAACCTGCAAAAATGGCACTACGAGTGACGGCACGGATGGCGGCGTTCATGCCTGGAGCATCGCCTCCGCTGGTGAGCACACCTACGCTTTTAATTTCTGCCATAATTAAAATGTATTAAAATGAGATTTATCTTACTCGGGAAAACATCCAAATATTGCCCTGTGGAGCATCGTCGAATGCAAGAAGAAAGAAACCGAGATTCTTCACTTCGTTCAACATGACAACCAACGAAGGCATCAGAAAAGTTCCTTGACATAGTTGGCGACCTGTTCCATCTGCCAACGGGGGGTAGAAGTGGCTCCGCAAATGCCGATACTCTTTGCTTCGGCCAACATATCGAGAGTCACCTCTTCGGGTTGACTCACAAAGAAACTTCGTGCATTGGCCGACCGACACACCTCGAAAAGGGCCTTGCCGTTGCTCGACTTCCGACCACTGACAAAGAGGACGACATCGTGTCGGGAAGCGAACTCCCGCATGTGCGGAATACGGTTGGCCACCTGTCGGCAAATCGTGTCGTAGGTCTGCAACTGCGAGGGGTCGGTCATGCGTTGAGCAATCTCGGCGCTGAGTTGGCGGAAGCCATCGACCGACATGGTCGTCTGCGAAAAGAGGCGAACAGGGCGGGAGAAGTCAATCTTGTCCAACTCCTCATCGCGCTCCACGACGATAGCGGCATTCTGCGTCTGCCCTACCAATCCGACAACCTCGGCGTGACCGTGCTTGCCATAGATGACTATCTGCGAATCGGGTTCCTGTTCAAAGATCCGACGAATCTTCTTCTGGAGTTGGAGCACGACTGGACAAGTGGCATCGACAATCTCAATACCCTGAGCAGCAGCCAGTTGGTAGGTCGAAGGCGGTTCGCCATGCGCACGAAGCAACACCTTGGTATCGTGCAACTTACTCAACTCCTCACGACTGATAGTGACCAACCCCTGGTCCTCCAACCGCTTCACCTCCATGCTGTTGTGAACGATATCACCCAGGCAATAGAGCTTCGGACGAGTCTGCAACTCGACCTCCGCCTTCTGGATGGCACTCACCACACCCGGACAGAACCCAGATTCTTTATCGACTTCAACAATCACTTTTTCAATTAGCATATAGGAAAGGGGAAAAGCAATGAACTTCCTTGTTTATAGGGAGTTAATGGTAGTTAACTGGAGTTATCGCTTCGCTCCAAGGAGTTAACAGACGTTGCTACAGAAGGAAAAAAGTGGGTTGATTGTTTCAACAATCGTCCGTTAACTCCTCAGCCAAAGGCTGTTAACTTCCTGTAACTCCCAATAACTCCTTCCTCTCCCCTTGCGTACCTTAAATCCATTCTCACTCTCCCATCGCCTCCTTGGCCCATTGGAGCACCAAGGCGTTCTGCTCGGGAATAGTCATCTCGCTATTGTCCAACAACTTAGCATCTGGTGCCTGCACCAATGGAGTGACCTCGCGGTGCGAGTCGATATAGTCGCGCTCCTCGATGTTACGTTGCACCTCTTCGAGGGTGAGCGACGTATCGCCCTTTGCCTGGAGTTCCAACAGACGACGTTGGGCACGAACCTTGGACGAAGCGGTAACAAAGACCTTCAATTCGGCATTAGGGAAGACGACGGTGCCGATGTCGCGACCATCCATGACGATGCCGCCCTCCTTGCCCATGGCCTGCTGGAAAGCCACCAACTGCCGACGCACGAAACCGAGTGCGGCGATAGGGCTGACGCATGAGGATACACGCATCTGGCGAATTTCATCCTCCACGCAGACGCCGTTCAGGTAGGTACGAACCTTGCCTCCCTCCTGCTTCTGGGTAATCTGGATCTGACCAAGCGCCTCTTGCAGAGCCGCCTCGTTGATCTGCTTGGATGCAGCATCCATCAACCCCTGTTGCAAGGCATATAATGTTACGGCGCGATACATCGCACCTGTATCAACATAGAGATAACCGAGTTCCTCGGCCAACTTCTTGGCCATGGTACTCTTGCCACATGATGAGTGGCCATCGAAAGCTATAGTTATTTTTTTCATATTGTCAAGAAAAGAATTGTCGAAGAAATCGGAGTAATCGGATTATTCAGAATATTCGGAGTACTCGGAGTACTCGGAAAACTCAGATTATTCTGCCCCCTATCAATTGTTCATTAAAAACTCGCGCCCAAGCCCACCAGGAGAGAACCCGAGGCAGCATTATAGCTGGCATAACTGACATGCACCTGGAGGCGTTTCACGTGGAGGCCGGCACCGAGCGAGAGACCGCGAAGGAAACCGCCATCGCCCGAGAACTCCCGTTGGCGTCGAAGGCTATAAGCACCCGCCAGATAGAAGTTGTCCGACGCAATCCACTCCACACCCCAAAGGAGGTGATTGAGTACCTGTTCGCCGTTGCTGTATTCGTGCGTCTCGCCCGAGGCATTGACATAATCCTGCTTCCAGTCGAACAGGTCAACTGCTGTCAGGGTGAAGCAGAAAGGCAGGTGTTCGACCTCCTTGGTGACACCCAGCGAGAGTTGCGTTGGGAGGTGACTACTGCGCGATTCCAACTTCTTGAGTTGGCCACCCAGGTTGGAGACGACGACCGAGAAACTGCGTCCCGACCCCTCATTATAATAATTAGCGCCGACATCGACCCCCACGGCAAAAGCCGAATAGATGTCATACTTGGTATAGATGCCTCGCAGGGTGGCACCTACCTGCCAACGGTCGTTCAGAGGGAGCCCGACAGCCACATGCATGGCAATATCCTTAGCCCCGAAAGAGCCCGTCCGTGCACCATATTGGTCGTAACCGGTAAAGTCACCGTAGTTGACAAAACGGGCACCCGCCTGCCATCCTCCATAGGTCCAGAAACTACCCGTATAGGAGGCATATCCCAAGTTGATGTCCGACACATAATTCATATATGAGAGATTCAGTTGTCCACCCATCTCGGCACAGAGCAGGGCGGGGTTCTGGTCGGCCAAAGCGGCTTCGGGTTCGACGACGCTGATAGCCGTACCACCCAAGGCGGCAGCATGTGCCGATACGGGCAACTCCAAGAAACCATACTCACCGACTTCTTGTGCAAGCGCGGGCAGCGACAGGAAGGCTGCCATCGTAACGAGGGGAAGATTCTTCATTATCATTCATTCTGGCCGACCGTTGATGGCGGCAGAGGAATAACGTACTTTTAACTTATTTTGTATGCAAAATTATCTTTTTTTTGCAAGAAGTGCAATTTTTTTAAGAAAAATCACGTTTTTTTTCCTCGTTTTTGCACGACATATCGAAAAAAGCCTTACTTTTGTCCAACCAAAATACCAAATAATAAAAGTTTAACTCCACTATGGAAATCAAGAAAGATCCGAAAGTGAACCTCGAAACCCGTAAGACCACCTACGTGCTTACAGGTCTCGTTGGCGTTCTTGCGCTTCTCTTCGTCGGCCTTGAGTGGTCCAACACGACTCGTCGTACGAGCAACCTGATTGCCCGCACCGCCGAGGTGGAAGAGGAAGAAGAGATCGTAATGACAGTACAGAACAATACCCCACCACCGCCACCACCGCCACCAATGCCTGACGTCATTGAGCAGTTGCAGGTCGTTGATGACGACGTCGAGATTGAAGAAATCGAGATGCAGAGCATGGAGGACGATAACGACACCCAGATCCAGGTCGTTGACCTTAGTGCCGAGTCTGGCCCATCCGACGATGAGGAGGCCGAAGGCAACCAGATCTTCACCGTCGTTGAGCAGCAGCCAGAGTTCCCTGGTGGTGAAGCCGCTTTGATGGCTTACATCAAGAAGAACTTGAAGTATCCTGCATTCGCAGCTGAGAACGGTATCCAGGGTCGTGTAACCCTTTCATTCACCGTCGAGAAAGATGGTTCCATCGCCAACATCGAGGTCATGCGTTCCCCAGCCGAGGAGCTCTCGAAGGAGGCTATCCGCGTGGTTCAGTCCATGCCTAAGTGGAAACCTGGTAAGCAGCGTGGTAAGGCTGTACGTGTAAAGTACGTGCTTCCTGTAACCTTCCGTTTGCAGTAATCACTTCTCCCAATATTCAGCCCTACCCCGCAAAGGTGGGGCTGATTCTTTTCGACTCCTACCCACGATGTTCAAAATTCATCTAATCATTCATTATTTTGGACATCCTATTCCATAGGAGTATATTTTTCTGCCAACTCGTCCTTTCCGCAGAAGATTTCTCTTTTCGCCATCCTTCGGTGAGCCTATTATGTGCCTATTATGATCCTTCGGGATGCTCTTTAGGAAAAGATTCTCCCCGATAGGCGCTTTAGCAGAAAAATCCACTTGCCGACACCGACATCGTCGCATCGGCAACCTTTCCCCAACAAGACAAACCCAGCTTATTATTATAATGTACACTCAAGACGAACTATCCGACATCATACAGAACGGCATCGACCATATCAAGTACCCCGACCTCGCACCTCGGCTCTACGACCCCGTGCGCTACACCATGGAGAGTGGTGGCAAACGCTTGCGCCCGCTCCTCGTACTGATGGCCACCAACCTTTTCAAGGAGGATATCACCCCTGCCATCCAACCGGCCCTGGGCATTGAGATGTACCACAACTTCACCCTCCTGCACGACGATGTGATGGACAAGGCCCCCGAACGTCGCGGTCGTGCCACCGTGCATGTCAAGTGGGACGACAACACCGCCATCCTCTCGGGCGATGCCATGCAGGCTTTGGCCTACCAGTTGATAGCCGAGACGCCTTCCTACTGCCTGAAGGAGGTGATCGACGTCTTCAACACCACCAACATCGAGATTGACGAAGGCCAGCAGTTGGACATGGAGTTTGAGACGAGAAACGATGTCCGGACGGAGGAATACATCGAGATGATCCGCCTCAAGACAAGTGTCCTGTTGGGTTGTGCCCTCAAGGTGGGCGCCCTCGTCGGACAAGCCACTCCGGCTCAGGTGCAGGCACTTTACGACTTCGGCATCAATCTGGGATTGGCCTTCCAGTTGCAGGACGACTGGTTGGATTGTTGGGGCAACCCACTCACCTTCGGCAAACGCATCGGCGGAGACATTCTGTGCGACAAGAAGACCTTCCTCCGCATTCAGGCAGAGAAGGCCGCCCCGCTCCCTGTTGCCGACCGAAACGACGAACAGAAATACATCGACACATTCAAACAATATTACATCGAGACAGGTGCCGAACAGGCATGTCGCGATGCCATTGCCCTCTATGGCCAGAAAGCCAAGGATTGCCTCAAGCAGTTGAACCTCTCGGATGAGAAGGTGGCTCAGTTGCTGGCATTCGTCGGCAAACTTGAAAACCGAAAAGTATAGGGGACTTCTATAAATTGTCTTTTAGAAAATTTAGAGGGCTTCTTGTGGAGATTGCTATGCAGAAGGAGGGAACGTTTTTGAAAAGCCGAATGCAGAAGAGCTTGTTCTTATGCTGAGGCGAGAAAACGTCTGCAAGTTACTTGCTAACATGTGACATTGTGACCGACTGATAAATAGCAAGATACCAAGAAAGACCTAAATTTTCAAAAGAGTTTCAATAGATTATCTCCAGAAGTCAAACCAATAAACGGGGAATTTATAGAAGTCCCCTATATTATATGCCATACCGCAGATTACCACAAACTGACCTGAAACGCATCTACGCCTTGAAGAAGGCGGTCGAGATGGAAGGCTACCGCGAGAAGGGAGAACTGGTGCTGAGTTACCAGACCACCCAGATTGCCTCTCAGTTCCTCAACAAGTTCCAGCGCGCGCAGAGCAAGTTCCAGCAATGCTTCGACCTGCATGCCAACTCGTGCAAGACTTACCAGAAGGAACTCCAGATGGCACGCCTCTACGTCTCGCACTTCATTCAGGTGATGAACATGGCCATCCAACGAGGCGAACTCCGCAAGGACATCAAAATCCCCTACGGATTGCCCGTCGATAGTTTCGTCGTACCGGACCTCACCTCCGAGGCCGCCGTTCAGGAGTGGGGCGACCGCATCATCAAGGCCGAAGAGGAACGCACCATGAAAGGTGGCGTACCTATCTACAACCCCACCATCGCCAAGGTCAAGGTGCATTGGGGCATCTTCAACGAGCATTATTTCCGTCAGATTCTCTTCCGCGAGGACAAGGACAAGGCGCTTCAGGAGGTGTCGGAACTGCGTCCCGAGGCCGACGACATCATCGCCGACATCTGGAACCAGGTCGATAACTTCTATGCCGACTATGCGCCCGCCGAGAAAATCGAGAAGTGCAAGGCTTTCGGTCTCATCTACTACGACCGCAAGAACCAGAAGGCCAAAGCCGCGAAAGAGGATTCCAGTCAACCATTGATTGATTTTCAGACAGAGGAATGATCATCGATACCCATTGCCACCTCATCGACGATGCCTTTCAGGAGGATGTAGAGGAGGTTATCCTCCGTGCCCAGGAGGCTGAGGTACAAAAAATCGTGCTAGCATGTTGCGACAAGCAGGATTTCGACAAAATCATCGCCCTCTGCCTCAAGCATCCCGAGGTGCTCTACCCCACCATCGGCATTCACCCCGAAAACATGGAGGAGGATGTCGAGAAGCAGTTTGAGCACCTTTTCCTGAACGAAAAGACGGAGCAACTCCTCCCCTCGCTCAAAGCTGTTGGTGAGATTGGCCTTGACCTCCATTGGGACAAGAGCCGATTGGCCGACCAGCAACGGCTCCTTTGCCGGCAAACCGAATGGGCGTTGCAACACAACTTACCCCTCCTGCTGCACATCCGCGATGCCATGGAGCCCTTCCTGCAACAATGTCGGGAGGAACTCTTTCCGATGGCAGAAAGCATGGGCAAAACCCTACGCGGCATCCTCCATTGCTACAGCGGCACCATCGAGCAAGCCCAAGAGGCACAACGATATGGCGATTTCCTGATTGGCATCGGGGGCACGTTGACCTACAAGAAAAGCAGCGTGCCGGACATTGCCCGTGCGGTAGGACTCTCCCGCATCGTATTGGAAACCGATGCTCCCTACCTGGCGCCCGTGCCGCAACGCGGACATCGCAACGAACCCGCCTTCACCAGCATCACCTGTCAGGCGTTGGCCGAAGTCCTGAACTGCACACCCGAAGAGGTAGCCGAGCAAACCACCCGAAATGCACGGGAGTTGCTGTGCATCAAGGACCTGAACTGAAAACGGCAGGTTGCGCAAAGCGAGTCGCCTCTATGGCCTGTTGAGCAGGATCAGAAAGGCTTCGCTTCGTTTCAGAATGACAATTTTAAAAGAGCTCTAAAGAATAAAAAGAGGCAGAAACCCTCGGGAAAAGTATGTCAAAATGAAAAAAACACGCTGAAAGCGAATAATTTTTGAGAAAAGTGTACGACTTATCAAAAAATTTATTTACTTTGCACCGTTAAAATAAAATGTAATCAACCCAATTAATTAACTTTAAAAACACAAAACTAAATGAAAAAGTTTTTCGTGACACTGTCTGCCATTGCTTTGATGGCACCTGCTTTCGCTCAGGAAGCTGAAGAGACCGTTTCTTTCCATCAGGTCCTCAAGACCTACTTCATCGATGGTGGTCCTGGATTTATGGCAATGGTTGCCCTTGCACTTGTGCTTGGTGTTGCATTCGTAGTAGAGCGTATTATCTATTTGAACCTTGCTGAGGTTAACACCAAGAAGTTGGTTGCCTCTGTAGAGGAGGCTCTCGAGGCCAACAACGTTGAGGAGGCTCTCGAAATCTGCAAGAAGACCCGTGGTCCTATCGCTTCTATCTTCACCCAGGCCCTCATCCGTTTGAAGGATGGCCAGAGCCTCGAGGATATCGATAAGGCTATCACCTCTTACGGCGCTCTCCAGAGCGGTTACTTGGAGAAGAACCTTTCATGGATTACCCTGTTTATCGCAGCTGCTCCTTCACTCGGATTCCTTGGTACCGCCGTCGGTATGGTCCAGGCATTCGATGATATCGTAAAGGCCGGTGATATTAGCCCTACAGTCGTTGCATCGGGTATGAAGGTCGCTTTGATCACCACTATCGGTGGTATTATCGTTGCCTTGATTCTCCAGATCTTCTACAACTACCTGCTTTCTAAGGTTGAGGCTATCGTCAGCGATATGGAGGATGCTTCTATCTCTCTGCTCGACGCAGTTATCAAGTTCACTCTCAAGAAGTAATTTAATCCAATAAAAAGGAAACAATCCCATGAAGATTAGTAATATTATACTGTGGGTGCTGATGATTGCCTCTGTAGCCGTTCTCGTTCTGTTCCTTACAGCCGAGAAAGAGAGCTTGCAGTTGACAACCGGTCAGTTCACCGACGTATCAACGCAACTTGACACCTTCCTGTATTGGTTGGAAGCCACTGTTGCTTTAGGCTTGATTATCCTTCCTGTCTCTATTGCAGTCGATGCAATTTTGGGCAAGCGTTGGAGTCTCCTTGTAGTTATTGCATCTGTAGTCGTTCTCTACTATGTATTCTATTTCACCAGCGGCGCTGAAGGTTTCAGCCGCGTCGTAAACGGTGATACTCAGGTATTCGAAACAAGCACCATGAAGATGATTGACGGCTGGATTTACAGCATCTACGCTCTCGTTGGTGTTACCGTTCTCCTCATCGCTGGTTTTGGCATCAAACGTCTCATCTTCAAATAAGATTTAACCTATGGCAAGAAAGAAAAGAAAAGCTCCGAGTATCAACTCGTCTTCAAGTGCCGACTTGGCATTTACCCTTCTTATCTTCTTCCTGGTGGTTACCTCTATGGATACTGACGAAGGTTTGACTCGTTTGCTCCCACGTTGGACAGACAATCAAGAACAAACCCAAGAGATCAAAAAGCGTAATATCCTCAACGTTCTCGTTAATGCCAATAACGACCTCATGGTCGCTGATGACATTGCCAATGTAGAAGATCTTTGCGAAAAGGCAAAGAACTTCATCAAGGCAGAGGGTGAATACGCTGGTGATCGCGGTCCTGAATACATCCAGGCCAAGGCAGAAAAGAATCCAGAACTTGTTCAGTACTTTGGTGCAGACGTTAAGACTCCAAAGAACCACGTTATCTCATTGCAGTCTGATTACGGTACCAGCTACGAAATGTACATCAAGGTACAGAACGAGTTGGTTGCTGCCTACAACCAGTTGCGTAATGAGCTCGCACAGAGCAAGTTCGGTAAACCATACGACGAAGAAGAGTTATCTAAAGAACAGATGCAGGCCATCAAGGACTATTATCCTATGAATATTTCTGAGGCCAACGCTAAGTATTAATCACCAAAAAAAGGAACAAAACAATGGGAAAATTTAATAAGGGCGGCAAAAAAGAAATGCCTGAATTGAACACCTCATCTCTTCCTGACTTGGTGTTCTCAATCCTGTTCTTCTTCATGTGTATCACCCACATGCGTGAGGAGACTGCCAAGGTTTTGGTAAACACTCCTCAGGCAACCGAGGTTGTTAAACTGGAGAACAAGTCGTTGGTTACTACCGTTCTGGTAGGTAAGCCTAAGGATAAGAAGTATGGTGTTGAATCATTGATTCAGTTCAATGATGACTTCCTGGACATCGAAAATGTTGTGCCAAAGATGACTCAGCAGCGTCAGTCCATGAAGGAGGTTGACCAGCCTAAGATGCAGGTCTCTATGAAGATCGACCGCGACACCAAGATGGGTGTCGTAACCGACCTCAAGACCCAGTTACGTAAGGCTCAGTGTCTGAAGATCAGCTACTCTGCTAAGAAGCAGATTCGCCGCGTCAGCAAGTAAGACATCAAAAATAGATAAGATACCGCGACATTCAACGTGTCGCGGTATTTTTTTATGCCTTAGTCGAAGAAATATACCTGAACATTTTGAAAACTCAGCAAAAAACGCTATCTTTGCGCCGAAATAGTGGAAAGAGAAAGATTGAATAGAGATAGCGGCCACACTTTTCGTATTGTCCCTGTCACTTCCTTGTCTCTTCTTTTTTACTCCTCTTAAAAGCCTTTTTATACTAAAACTATGTACAAAAGAATACTTCTCAAATTAAGCGGCGAGTCGCTCATGGGTGCCAAGCAATACGGCATCGACGAAGTTCGTTTAGCAGAATACGCTCAGCAAATCAAGCAAATTGCCGACATGGGCGTGCAGATTGGTATCGTCATCGGCGGCGGTAACATCTTCCGCGGCTTGACCGGCGCAGGCAAGGGCTTCGACCGCGTCAAGGGCGACCAGATGGGTATGTTGGCCACCACCATCAACGCCTTGGGTCTCTCCTCGGCATTGACCGCCATCGGACAGAAAGCGCGTGTCTTGACTGCCATCAACATGTTCCCTATCGGCGAGCAATACAGCAAGTGGAAAGCCATCGAATGGATGGAGAAAGGTGAAATCGTCATCTTGGCTGGTGGCACAGGTTGCCCCTACTTCACCACCGATACGGGTTCTGCGCTCCGTGGCATCGAGATTGAGGCCGACGTCATGCTGAAAGGCACTCGCGTGGATGGCATCTACACCGCCGACCCCGAGAAAGATCCTACAGCAACGAAGTTCGACAAGATTACCTACGACGAGATTTATCAGAAGGGATTGAAGGTGATGGACCTCACCGCAACGACCCTTTGCCGCGACAACAAGTTGCCCATCATCGTCTTCAACATGGACAAGCCCGGCAACCTGGTCAAGGTCATGAGCGGTGAGAACATCGGCACCTTGGTGTATGAGAAATAAAGAGACCCCCTAAATCCCCCTGCTTAGGGGGACTTTTAACCCTCACGCACATAACAAAAGCAAAAGAAAGATATGTTTTGTGGGGATAGGATTCCCTCCCTAAGCAGAGAGGGTTGGGAAGGGTCTTTCAATTATCAATTGTCAATTATCAATTTTATAATATTGTATGTTAGACGTTAAGACAACTATCAAGGAGGCAGAAGCAAAGATGCAGGCCTCTGTAGTTCATTTGGAAGATACTTTCGACCACATCCGTGCAGGTCGTGCTACCGTCAAGTTGTTGGACGGCATCAAGGCCGAGTGCTATGGTTCGATGATGGAGATTAGCCAATGTGCTACTTGCTCTACGCCAGACGCTAAGAGCATCGTCATCCAGCCTTGGGACAAGTCCATGCTCAAGGTCATCGAGAAAGCCATCATGGATTCCACCCTCGGCATTACGCCCGAGAACAACGGTGAATACATCCGTCTGGGCCTTCCTCCTATGACCGAGGAGCGCCGTCGCGAACTCTCGAAGAAGGCCAAGACCGAGGCTGAGAACGCCAAAGTCTCTATCCGCAACGTCCGTCGTGACGTTATCGAGTTGCTCAAGAAGGACATCAAGAACGGTCTTCCTGAGGATGTAGAGAAGGACGCCGAGGCATCTATGCAGAAGTCGCACGACAAGTTCATCAAGTTGGTGGACGACCTCTACAAGGCCAAGGACGAAGAAATCATGTCTGTCTAAGTTCATGACCGGATCAGTAGTAAAGAACACAGGTTTCTGGTACTTGGTCTTACCCCAAGGCCAGCAGCTCGACAATAGCCTCCTACAGTTGGATGCCACCCAGCAGCCAACTATAGGAGGCCTTATCCCTTGTAAGATAAAAGGTAATTTCCGACTGAAAGGCATCCGCACCACCAACCCCGTTGCGGTGGGCGACGTCGTCAACTACGAGGTCAACCAGGAGGGATTTGCCTTCATCAACGCCATCCAGGAAAGGCGCAACTACATCATCCGCAAGTCCATCAACCTCTCCAAGCAGGCGCACATCCTTGCCACCAATCTGGATGCCGTCGTTCTGGTCGTCACCATCCAGCATCCGCAAACCAGCACTACCTTCATCGACCGTTTCCTCGCTACCGCCGAGGCATACAACGTTCCTACCATCATCGTCATCAACAAGGCCGACCTCCTCGATGCCGACGAAAAGAGCTATGCCGACGACTTGGCTTACCTCTATCGCACCATCGGATATGACGTTCTTTTCGTCTCGGCCAAGACAGGGCAAGGAATGGACGACCTCAAGCAACATTTGTTGGGCAAGGTCACCCTCCTGTCGGGCAACAGCGGTGTGGGCAAATCCTCGCTCCTGAACCGCCTTATCCCGGACGTCAACACCAAGACGGCTGAAATCAGCGATGTGCACGACCAAGGCATGCACACCACCACCTTCAGCGAGATGTACTGCATGACCGACCAAGCCGCCCACGACACTTTCCTCATCGACACCCCAGGCATCAAGGGCTTCGGCACTATCGAGTTCGAAAAAGAGTCGGTGGGGCATTACTTCAAGGAGATTTTCCGCACCTCGGCCGATTGTCGGTTCAACAACTGCACCCACACCCACGAACCAGGTTGTGCCGTATTGAAAGCGTTGGACGAACACCTCATTGCCCAATCGCGCTACGACAGTTACCTGAGCATCCTTCAGGACGAAGCCGAGGGCAAGTACCGCGAATAGCACCGACGCCCTGACAACGCCGCCACTATTTCTCTCTCACCCAGTGTATTGCATCTCCCAACTACAGACAACATCTTCCAAATGAGAAACACGACAGCACACCCATACAGCTTCCAAGCCACACTACAACAAGTGCGGCGCGTATGGCTTATCGTGTTGACCTTCTGTTGTTTGCTTCCTTCCCAAGCACGCAAACGCACCCCCGCCGATTGGGTCGATACGGGCGATGCCCGACTCGACTCCATTATCCTGCAACTGAACCGCAAGTCGGAGTGGCTCATCAACCAGGGCATCGGCAAGTTGGACATCTACACCAACATCCAAGGGTACTCGCATAGCGAAAACAAACGTTGGTGGACACCCCTGATGCGAGACATCTTACCTTTCGACTCGCGCACCAACGACACCACCTTCTTCTCGGCCACTTGCAAGACAGGTTACCAAACACCCTGCGAACTCCTCATCTCTCCACTCTCCATCACCTCCGACAACCGACGTCGCACCCGCCGAATCCTGCAACAACTCTACCCCATCCTCTACCCCACATATGCCATCCGCATCATGCGCGACAAGGGTGACGACAAGGATTATATCCTCCCCTTCTCCAACGACGGATTGCGCCAATACCAATTTGTTGCCACCGACACCACCATACAGGAGCGTGACACCCTCCTCACCATCCATTTCTGGCCTCGCAAGACCCACCACGACCTGTTGGAAGGAGATGCCATCGTCCATACCCGACTCGCCATTCCTCTGGAACTACATGTCAATTGCAAGATTGACTTTGGTGAAGCCATCGACACTATCCGCTTTGAAGTGGTCGATGACATGAGCCGCATCAAGAGCTGCACCGTCGATTTCTACTACAAGTTCGGCAAGATGCGCGGGCACAACCATTACGATTACTCGTTGGACATCAAGCAGTTGCTCCCCAAAGTAGCGTTCGACCCCAAGTTGGAGAACCTCAATCTGACCGAAGTTTACCAAAGTCGCATGGATCAGTTCACCAACACAGCACGCCCCAAGAGCGACACTCTTTCCGCCCCAGCGCCACCCAGACGACGCTCATTCTTCCAAAAGTTGCCTCAATTCATGGTCAGCACCACCGACATCGATGCCTCCGGTTCCGACCTCCGCATTTACGGACCTTTGAACCCCGCCTCTTTCGGTTACGACAAGATCAACGGCATTACCTTGCGAAGCCGATTGCGTTTCTCTCACCAGTTCAACAACGACCAAAGCATCCGCATCCTGCCGGAAGTGGGATATGCTTGCCGCCTTCAGGAGTTCCGATACAAGTTCATCACCGAATGGAACTATTGCCCCACGCGCCGAGGCACGCTTCTGCTTCGACTCCAGAATGGTGCCAACGGTTTCTCGTCCCGATTCAAAGATGACGTCAACCGCACCATCAAACGCTATCAGGAACAGATTGAACAGAACAAAGACCTGCATCAGGACCTGCACCCTGACCTGCAACTCAACTTCGACTCTTTGGGCCTCCGCTTCTTCAACCGCTATGAGTTCACCCTCGAAAACTCCATCGAACTGACTACCGGCTTGATGTTCTACATCGGTAGCACCTATAGTATCCGAAAACCGGTCAAACACGGTGTTCATGCCGTGGCCGACACGATGGCCAACAACACAATCGAAGAACGTTATCTGGATATGAACCCCTACCTCCGATTGGTATGGACTCCGCGCCAATATTACTACTTCCAAGGCAAGCGCAAAATCTATCTGCAAAGCCATTGGCCCACCTTCTCCTTCGAAATCGGCAACGGCATCAAGGACATCATGAAGAGCCGTTGCAACTATACCCGATGTGAGTTGGATGTGCAACAATCACTACGCATCGGTACTCACCGCAATCTCTCTTGGCGTTGCGGCGGAGGTATCTTCGCCAAACAAAAAGAAGAGTATTTCGTCAACTACACCTATTTCTCCCGCTCCCAGTATCCTACCACTTGGGACCGTCGTTCCAGCGGAGGTGCATTTGCCCTATTGGACGAATACTGGTACAGTTCCTCGCCCAGTTATGTGCAGACGCACATGATGTTCGAGAGTCCGTTCCTCCTGATGCACAAATGGGGTAAAATCTCCAAGTTCATCATCAAGGAACGCATCTATTGCAGCAACCTCTGGGCGCAGGGCAAGAATCCCTACAGCGAATTGGGCTACGGCATTGGCAACAACTACTTCAATTTCAGCGTCTTCTGCGGCCTCCTGGGTCGCCATCCTTTCGATGTCGGCGTCAAGTTCGCCTTCGAGTTGGACCAACATCTGTAACCTCGACTCTTCCTTTCCCGAGGTTCCATTAGATACTTTAATCCTATTACCTTATGATTGACCAGATTATTGACTACAACAAGACCTTTGTAGCCGAAAAAGGCTACGAGAAATACCTGACCAGCAAGTACCCCGACAAGAAACTGGCGGTGCTGTCGTGCATGGACACCCGCCTCACCGAACTGCTACCTGCCGCTCTTGGACTCAAGAATGGCGATGCCAAAATCATCAAGAATGCAGGCGGATTGGTCATTTCGGCCTTCGACTCTGCCATGCGAAGTCTCATCGTGGCCATCTACGAACTGGGCGTCGAGGAGATTATGGTGGTGGCCCACTCCCATTGCGGGGCATGTCACATGAGTTTCGACCACTTCCACCACGAGATGATAGCCCGAGGAGTGACCGACGAGACTCTCGACACCATCCGCAAGTGCGGCATCAACCTGGACCATTGGTTGGAGGGCTTCAAGGACACACCCGAGTCGGTGCGCAACACGGTGAAAACCATCCGCACCCATCCTCTCGTTCCCAAGGACATCGTCGTGCGCGGCTTCATCATCGACTCCGAAACCGGCGCTTTGGAGGAAATCCCCATCGACTGACACCACGCACTATAGTTAATCATCATTATTGGTGTCCGCAATATTTTATTAAGTAGTTGGTCAAAAATTATTAACTAAGTAGTAACTTAAAATACAGCGCTCAGGGTCATAAACCCTGAGCGCTGCAATATTATTATAACAAGCAGATTACTTCAAGATTATCTTCTTGCCGTTGCGGATATAGAGGCCGTTCTCGACAGGTACAGATGTTTGTGTGCCTTGCAAAGTATAGGCTTTGTCGGAAATGGCATTGCCGTTAGTTTCAAGTTGTTCTATGGCCGAAACGTTCTCGTCAACCGCTAACGTAGGATTGAGGACAAAGAGCCATTCTCCACTATTTTCGATGTTGATGCCCGATTCTCCAGAACTCAAGGAAACAGCAATAGGGGTTGAAGATAGTTTCCATTGTGTTGAAACATTTGAAGCAAATGACGAAGGGGAAATTCGCACAGAAGCGGCTTCGACAGAAGCCTCGGCATAGAGATATTTCTTGGCGCCGATGTTGTAAATATAAGTTTTGCCCTCTTGCTCAATGACTTGCCAGTTGTGATTAGCGTTATCTTCATCTATGTTGGCATCCAAAGCAATATCCCCAACTGCATCGTTCACAGCATCATATACGATATATGAGCGTTTGGTAGCACTCTTCAATGCATAAGCCTGTTTTGGAGAAAGGTTTTGAGTATTTGAGGCGCTCTCCTTGATGTGGATAAACTTATACCAATAGGTATCGTCATAAGCATAGCTGTCATAGCAGCCAAAAGGAACAAAGAGCGTAGTATGATATTGACTCTGACCACTGAAAGATGTCTCCGAAATGGAAGCTGGAGTTTCACCTAATACTTGAATATCTCTAAGTTTACAATAGCCGAAAGCACTCCAGCCGATGCTTGTCACGCTGTTCGGAATCACGATGCTAGTCAAACCTGTGCAGCCTGAAAAAGCACATTCTCCGATACTCGTCACACTGTTGGGAATCTCGATGCTCATCAAGCCTGTGCATTTACAGAACGCATATTGGCCGATGCTCGTTACGCTGTTGGGGATTATGACCTCACCAATAGTCCCGACATATGCTGTCAGTTGGGTGTGTGCGGCATCTGCATATATGAATCCCTCAAACACCTCTCCATTAACATTCAATGCGCCCCATGGACTACCTGTCGCAGTTCCAGAATAAATGACATTCTTCACTCTTGAAAAAGCATTATCGCCAATGCTCGTCACGCTGTTCGGTATCTCAATGCCCGTCAAGCCTGTGCACCCATCGAAAGCATAATTGCCGATGCTCGTCACACTATTCGGTATCTCGATGCTCGTCAAGCCTGTGCAATACTGGAAAGCACCTTCTCCGATGCTCGTCACGCTGTTCGGTATCTCGATGCTCGTCAAGCCTGTGCAGCGATAGAAAGCACTCTTTCCGATGCTCGTCACGCTGTTCGGCATCTCGACGCTTGTCAAACCTGTGCAATTACGGAAAGCATAATCGCCGATGCTTGTCACGCTGTAGGTCGTTCCACTATATGTGACAGACGCAGGAATGACCACATTTCCAGAATATTCATCACTATAAGAATTGAATTGGTCTCCCTGGAAGGTGACGACTACGGTCTTGTTCGTTTCGGACAAATAGCTGTAATAAATCCCACCCACTTCGAAATCATGGGCAGAAAGCGATTGGCAAACAAAAGACAATAGCCCTATTTGCAAAAAAGATAATAAAATCCGTTTCATAGTGAGTATTATTACGTGCCTCTTCACTCCAAATTCGGCATTAGATTAGACATAAAAAAAGACGGGAGCTTCCTACTGGTTGCTTACCCGATTTCCGAGGCCTTCGCATTGCCTAATCAAGGGATAAGCAACGGTAAAAGCCCACGCCAATGAAATATGTCAATACTGATACCATATCTATACAAGATAAAGTGATAGTATAAACATTCGTCACCACATGGACGCTCTAATCGTTGCATTATCTTCATACCAATGAAAAGTTGCGAAGAATTCAGATTCGAAGATAACTACGTTGTAGCGTCTTTAGAAAAACAATAAAATCAGAGAGTAGTTCCGCCACTGCGGCTCTATGATGGTGCAAAGATACGAACTAATTTGCAATGTTGCAACACATTAGGGGCAAAAAGTGCGGAAAAACAGGAAATAGAGGCCAAAGCGACATAATCGCCCTTCCCTCGACGCGCTTATGCCGCCAGATTTCTTCTCTTGACCAAACATCGACCTTCTGCCTTTTTCCTCCCTTTTAAAGGTAGCAAGAAGGTAGAAACACTATAGAAGGACAACGTAAACATCACGGGAGCAAAAGAAGGTCAAGACGGAGTGCATTATCGAGAGAAACATAATCCACTCACGCAACGCATTCCCTCATAAAAGTGGCAAAAACTGAGATTATTCCCTCATAAAAGTGGCAGAAACAGGTCAATATTCCCCCTTAAAAGTGGCAAAGTAGAAGGCTAAACGATTGATAAACAACAATAAAGTAGAAAATAAAGATTTACGACCTTGAAGTATAGCATTTCCGCAGTCCCAGGAAGGCCCAAGTGAGACCGAGGATGATGAGTTCCAAGAGAACGGTTTCAAAGAGAGAGGGATAGAACTCGACACGACCGCCGACGAGCCAGAGTTCGGCACGGCTGACCCAATGCGCCACCTGAAAGACCCACCAAGAGAGCGCCTCGACAGGCAGGGAGAGCCAATGGTAGAGCGTCTCGCCAAAGAGAGTGAACATGCCCCAAGAGGCTGGAACACAGAGCAGTGCAAGGAGAGAATAGATGAGCAATGCCAACAGGGGAACCACCAGAAAGCCTTGCACCCAGCCCAGAAGAGGAAGGTGGTGGAAATAGTAGGCCACGAGGGGGAGCGTGAAAAGTTGGGCAGAGAAAGTGAGCCAGAAAAGCGACATCACGGGATAGAGCCGTTCGTCCAACGTCTTGGAGTGCAGATGACGCGGACGGTGAGGATAGGTCAACAAAGGTCGGAAAGCAAAGATACCTGCCGTGGCAGCAAAACTGAGTTGGAAACCGACGTCGCCCAGCAGCATCGGGTCGTAGCAGAGCATGATCAATGCCGCCGTGGCAAGGTTCTCCCACGACCAACTCTCGATCAGGAAGAAAGGTGAAATCTGGGCTATAGAGATAAGGATGGCGGCACGCACCGCCGAAGGGGGAAACCCGATCATCCAGACATAGAGCCAAAGGAGGACGAGCGTCAGCATCCGGAGGACATCATTCCACAGCTGGGCATTCCACCCGAAATAGTAAGGTATGAGTAAAAGTCGGCGAAGGAGGAAAAGCAACAAGCCCCACAACAGACCGATGTGCAGACCCGACACAGCCAGGAGGTGACTCATGCCGGCGTCACGGATATCGTGCATCGCCTCGGTCGAGAAGAGCGACCTATCGCCACAGAGAAGGCCTGCCGCCAGACTTTCAGCGTCCGGTGACAGGCCTATGTGATGTAGGCGGTCGAGGATCCAAACAAGAGCCTCTTCCACGTTAATTACTTATTGCTGAGGTACTCGTGCATGTTGGCAGCAGCGCGACGGCCGTCGCCCATAGCGAGGATGACGGTAGCACCACCGCGGACGATATCGCCACCAGCGAAGACATCCTTGACAGCCGACTGCATGGTCTCGTTGCCAACGACGATGGTGCCCTTCTTGGAAATCTCCAAGCCCTTGAAGTTGCTTGGGATGATTGGGTTAGGCGATACGCCGATAGCCACGATGACGAGGTCGGCAGGAATAGTCTCGGTCTTGCCCTCGACAGGCACAGGAGAACGACGCCCCGAAGCATCTGGTTCACCCAACTCCATGACCTGAAGGACAGCCTCACAGACGCGGCCATTCTCGTCGGAGTGATATTCGATTGGGTTGTGCAGAACGTGGAAGTCGATGCCCTCCTCCATGGCGTGATGAACCTCCTCGGCACGAGCTGGGAGTTCGTCAAGGCCACGACGATAGACCAAAGTGACGGTCTCGGCACCCATACGCTTGGCAGTACGGGCAGAGTCCATAGCGGTGTTACCACCACCGCAGACAACGACGTTCTTGCCCTTGAGAACAGGAGTATCGAAGCCCTGACCACGACCGGCACCCATCAAGTTGATACGGGTGAGGTACTCGTTGGACGACATCACGCCGATGGCGTTCTCGCCAGGAATGTTCATGAAACGAGGCAGACCAGCGCCCGAACCGACAAAGATGCCGTCGAAGCCCATCTCGTGGAGCTGCTCGTAGCTAACTGTCTTACCGACAATGACATCGGCCTGGAAGTTGACACCCATCTTGCGGAGAGTATCGATCTCGGCCTCAACGACACTGTTGGGGAGACGGAACTCAGGAATACCATATTTGAGTACGCCGCCAATCTCGTGAAGAGCCTCGAAGACCGTGACTTCGTAGCCCAACTTGATCATGTCGGCCGAGAAAGCCAAGCCCGAAGGACCAGAACCGACGACGCAGACCTTCTTGCCATTCTTAGGTGCACAAGCAGGAACCTGCATCTTGCCCGACTCACGCTCGTAGTCGGCAGCAAAGCGCTCCAAATAACCGATAGCGACAGGCTTCTGGTTCATCTTGAGCTTGATACACTGACCCTCGCACTGCTTCTCCTGGGGGCAGACACGACCGCAGACAGCAGGCAGCGAAGAGGTTTTCTTGATGGTCGAGATGGCCTCGGCAAACTCGCCCTTCTCGATGTGCTTGACGAAAGTAGGGATGTTGATGCCGACAGGGCAACCCTTCATACAAGAGGGATCGGCACAGTCCAGACAACGTTGTGCCTCGGTCATAGCCATCTCCTTGGTGAGACCCTGCTGAACCTCTTCGGTGAAGGTGGTGACACGATATTCGGGAGTGAGTTCGGGCATCTTGACACGCTCGATGGCGGCACGCTCCTTGGGACTCATCTTCTTGCGCAATTCCTCACGCCATGGCTCATTGCGCAGAGCCTGTATTTCTTCTTTTGTCATAGTCGTAAGTAAAATTATTTTGAAAGGTTAGCAAGAGCTTCTGTCTCTTCGGCCTTATAAGCCTTCATACGCATCATCATCTCGTCGAAGTTAACCTGATGGGCATCGAACTCAGGACCATCGACGCAGACGAACTTCGTCTTGTCGCCCACGGTGACACGGCAAGCGCCGCACATACCCGTGCCATCGACCATGATGGTGTTGAGGCTGACGATGGTAGGAACGTTGTACTTGAGAGTCAAGAGGCTGACGAACTTCATCATGATGGTTGGACCGATACAAACGACCTTGTCCACCTTCTCGCGCTGGATGACCTGCTCCACGCCGACAGTGATGACACCCTTCTGACCATAAGAGCCATCGTCGGTCATGATGATGACCTCGTCACTGTTGGCGCGCATCTCCTCTTCGAGGATAATCAGATCCTTGGTACGGGCAGCCAAGACAACGATAACCTTGTTGCCTGCCTCGTGCATGGCCTTGACGATAGGAAGCAACGGAGCCACACCGACACCACCACCACAGCAGATGACGGTGCCATACTTCTGAATATCAGTGGCATGACCCAGAGGACCCACCACATCGGCCAACTCGTCGCCCACCTGGAGAGCGTTGATTCGAGTGGAACTTGCACCGACAGCCTGAACCACCAAAGTAATGGTACCTTTGGCAATGTCGGCATCAGCAATAGTCAGTGGGATACGTTCACCTTTTTCGTCCAGACGGACAATAACGAAATGTCCTGCCTTGCGGCTACGAGCAATGAGAGGAGCCTCTACTTCGAGGCAAGCCACCTTCTCAGAGAACATTTTCTTACTAACAATCTTGTACATCTTAATATAATAGGTTTATATACAAAAAATATTCATTATAACACAACTCTAACGAGTCATCGAATACCTTGTCACAACTGAAAATCAAATTTATTGGCTGCAAAGTTAACTATTTCTGTGCAAAAACCAAAACTTTTCAGTAAAAAAACGGAGATTTTGATAAATATTCACCTTTTTTATATCACAATTCACAATTTGTTATTATATTTGCAACATAAATGTATATATTCGGGAAGCCGAAAAATTACATACTGCCAACAAAGAGTCCGTTATTTTGTCAAAAAAGAAAGCAAAAAGGAGAAACGAATTTACTTTTTGTCAGTAAAACGAGCAACAAATAGCGGCTTATTTACACAGAATGCTCATGAAAAAAGTTCTGTATTCATTTTTGGCGGTCCTTCTGCTGTTGGTCATCTCCACTCTTGCGATGGGTTACAAGATGGCCAAGGTTGCTACGGTGCCCGACTATAATTACGGACAGAACTACGACACCGCCTTCGCCATGGTCTATCGGGCCTATCCAGAAATGAAGCCTTGGTACGACAGTCTGGTAGAAAACGGATTCGTGAGAGACACCTTCCTGACCAACGCCGAGGGTCTGCGTCTGCACGGCATCCTCATGGAACATCCTGAGACAGACAGCATTCCAGTGACCAGTGCGGTGATGCTCATTCATGGGTACTGTGACGATGCGCCTGTGATGATGCGCTACACCTATTGCGACTACGAGGTATTGCACCAAAATGTCTTTCTGCCCGAAAGAAGATGGTGCGGCAAGAGTGAAGGCGACCACATCACCTTCGGGCACCTTGACAGTCAGGACATGCACCTCTGGTTGGAGATGATGCATGACCTTTGGCAGAAACCAATCTTCGTACATGGTCTCTCGATGGGTGCTACCACAACGATGCTGCTATCGGGCGACTCCATTGACGACCGATTGAAAGTCAGAGGGTTCATCGAAGATTGCGGGTACAGTACAACATGGGACCTCCTCGCCCACCAGATAGTCGAAGATCATGACTTGCCGGTATTTCCGACACTCTATGCCGCCTCACTGATTAACCGAATCTGGCACGGATGGTGGTTCAGCGACGGCAACGCCATCGAACAAGTCCGAAAATGCACGCGGCCGATGCTCTTCATTCATGGCAAAGACGATAAACTCGTGCCTTTCAAGATGGTGTATGACGTATTCCGTGCCAAACGAGGCAAGAAAACGTTGTGGGAAGTGCCCGATACCGGACATGCCAAGTCCATACACAAACACTGGAATGATTATTGCAAGTGCGTCGGCGACTTCATCAAAGATGCTTTGTCAAACCAAGAATAACCCAAGGAAAGAATGATGCGAGCCACATTAAGTCTGTTCTGGAAACTATGGGTGATGTTGCTCCTCTTGACACCACTATTGGACACCTGTTCCTGTAAAGCCGTGGCTGCCAATAAGAAACGACCCAAGATAGCCTTGGTATTGGCAGGCGGCGGAGCGAAAGGACTGGCACACATCGGTGCCATCAAGGTGCTGGAAGAGGCGGGCATCCCGATAGACATGGTGGTGGGCAATTCCATGGGTTCCATTGTCGGAGGACTTTATGCCATCGGCTATAGTCCCGAAGAGATGGACAGCGTGGTGCGAAAGACCGACTGGATTCAACTGTTGTTGGACTCGCCCGACTACAATGACCAGCCTCTTCTCACCACCCGCAAACAGAGTGAGACCTACCAGTTGCGCATGGCATTAGACCCTGAACGTCAGTTCAGTAAGAGCGGCAGGAGCGGCATCATCCGAGGCAGGAACATCGAAGCGCTGTTGGAACGACTGACCTGCACGGTGCCAGACTCGGTGGACTTCAACAAGTTGCCTCTCCCCTTTGCCTGCAATGCCACCGAAGTGGTTCATGGGTCTATTTATGAGTTCCACAGCGGCAATCTGGTCAAAGCCATGAGAGCCTCGATGGCCATTCCAGGAGTGTTCACTCCCGTCGAGCAAGACACCATGCTCTTTGTGGATGGTTTTGTGACCAACAACTTTCCCGTCGATTTGGCCAAACGGATGGGGGCCGACATCATCATCGGCTGCGACCTTGTATCGACCATCCCCATGACAGAACGGTACAAGAACTTGCTGGACTTGGTGACGCACATGATTGACGTGAGCAGTACACACAAGTACATCGAGAACATCAAGAAGAGCAACATCTATATCGATATCGACGTCACGGAATACAGCGCCGCCAGTTTCGGAAGCACCGACATCGACTCCCTGATTACCAGAGGAGAACGTCGAGCCCGAGAGATGATGCCCAAGATAAAAGCGCTGAAGAAACGCCTCACGCAACGTTACGGCGAACTGGATCAGCCGAACAAGCAAGCGCAGGAACAACGGCATCTGCTGTTGGCCGAGATTGAAAAGAATGGTGGCTATCGACCCAACCGATTCCAGCAAGAGGCTATCGACACGCTGTTGCAAGAGGAAGCAACCGGGAAGAAAGAGAACTTCTTCAAGCAATTGAGAATGAACTATCTGAAAAGTTCCCTCTATCTGGGTGGACGTTTCGACAACGACGAATACGCCTCGGTCCACATGGAGGCCAACATGAAGATAACCAAGAAGAAACGCTACGCCGTCAGTCTGTACGGACGTCTTGGTTCCAGGCTGAAAGGTGGCATCGATCTGAATCACTATGTGATGGACAATGCCAAATGGGGACTGAGTTACACCTTCAGCTATGCCGACAACCGATATTATCATCACGGCAAGCGCATGGCGGAAGTAACTACCCAGCAGCAAGTGACGAAAGGATATTTCGGTCAGGCTTGGCGCTACGGCCGATATTCCGTTGGCCTGAAATACGTCTGGACGCACTTCTCGGATGTGTTGACGAAATATGCCTTGGGCAGTCTCACGCCCGAAATGGACGGTAAGAAAGAACGCTATCTGTCGTACTTCCTGCAAGGAGAGTTCAGTACGTTGGACTCTCGTTACTACCCTACCCACGGCAGCCGTGTCAATGGCAGTTGGGAGATTATCACCGACAACTTCTACCAATACAACAATAACAAGGCGGTGCCTATCATGATGTTGAGTTGGATGTCGGCATTCTCGATCAACGAAAGGCTTTCCATCTTCCCCCATGCCTCGGGTCGAGTCATCTTCCGACCAGGCAAAGACCTACCATTCCATTTATATAATGTAGTAGGCGGATTCATGGAGGGCATGAAACTGGAACATCAATTGACGATGGCTGGCATCCCTATGATGGAACTCCACACAGAGGCAGCAGTTGGTTCTGCCGGCATCGGAGTGCAACAGAGAATGGGTGGCCGACATTATCTGGTAGGGGCTGTAAATGGCGGATCGCGCGGCAGTCAGTTGGAGAACTTCTTCAGCCACAACGGTTTTACGTGGGGCACCCAGTTCGGCTATTCGTACAGCAGTATGGCAGGCCCGCTCACCCTCTTCGGCTACTGGAGTGAACAGACGAAGCAATTTCAAGTCATGTTGAACATTGGATACTGCTTCTAACGAAATTACGAATTACAAATTACTAATTACCCGATTGGCGATTCGTAATTCTACTTTCAATCTGCAATTCAAATAGACCAATAACTAATCTACAATTCACATAAATTTCTATGGAAAGGAAAAATTTTGCGTTTATCAGCTACAACCACAAAGATGTCAAATGGGCTAAGTGGCTTCAAAAGAATCTGGAGAACTATAAACTGCCGACCGAGATTCACAATGAATTTGAAGACAGTCGATTCATCCGTCCTGTGTTCCGTGACCAGACAGACTTGAACACGGGTGTGTTAGGTAACGTACTGAGAGACAACCTGGAGGCCTCCAAATACCTCATCGTACTCTGTTCTCCGAACTCGGCCAAATCGGAATGGGTGAGCAAGGAGGTTCAATCATTCATCGAATGGGGTCGTCTGGATTGCATCATTCCTCTGATCGTAGATGGTCAGCCCAACTGCTACAACCCTGATTTAGAGTGCTTCCCACGCTACTTGAAGGAATACACACAAAACCATCCAGAGGCAGAACTTCTGGGTGTCAGCATTGCCGAAGTCGGACCACAGAAAGCCTTCATCCGTGTCGTTTCCAAGATGTTGGGTGTATCGTTCGATACCTTGTGGAAACGCCATGAACGCGCTCGCCGTCAGAAGATTATCATCAATACAACCACCACGTTGGTTTCTGCATTCCTGCTCTATTGGTTCGCTATCCCGGTACAGTTGACAATGACCTTGACCGATCAGGAACATCAACTTCCTTTCGGCAGTTCGGCCGATGGCGTAGGCGGCATCCTTACCGTGGAAGGCAATGAATATCAATTGACTACATTAGATACCACCATTGAACTGCACAGCGTGGCAGGCTTCCACCGATTGGGCTTCATCGATGTCCAATTTGCAGCTCAATACTATGATACCCTCCGGGAATCGATGCCAGTAAGTGCTGGTCTGAGCACCTCCTTAGCCTTAGACTTGAAACGTGATGACACGTTCCGTTTCTTCACGGGACAAATCACAGATGCCGACACCGGAGAACCTATTGCCAATGCCACCTTCAGTATTGATGAAGGCAAATATACATCGACCACAGATGCCAATGGTAATTACAGTATCGACATCCCTCTGGAGGATCAACGCATGGAAAAGACCGTCGTCATCACTGCAGATGGTTACGAGACCTTCGAGAGTGAGAATGAATGCGTAGATGTCGATACACCTTATCAGTTGCATCGGAAGCAATAAACAGTAGTTGTTCAAGAATAAATGCATCCCATCGGTATTCATTTTAATGCCGACCACCTACTTAAAACAACCTGAACTATGAAAAAGATTCTTGCTTGCGCAACTCTGTTTGCCGCTTTGACTACACTTTCGGCTCAGAGTGTACAACCTGTGCAGATTGTCGAGTACAACGGAAAAGCCGAAAAGACTCCCGTGCAAGGAGTATCTCTCACCGTTGCCAACGCCGGTGCCGCCATCAGCGACGCCAACGGCAACTTGACCTTGAACTTCCGAACCTTGAAGGCCGGCGACCCAGTTCAGATACGTCGTATCGAAAAGGCTGGATATGAGGTATTTAACCTGGAAGCCGTCGAGCAATGGATCATCGCTCCCAAGATGGCTTTCCAATTGGTCATCTGCAAGTCGGAGAAGATCAAAGCCCTCTGCGACCTATACAACCAAGCGGCCAGCGAGAACTACAGCAAGCAGTTGAAAGCCGAGAAAGATCGCTTGGCAGCCGACCGCAAGGCAGGTCGATTGAAGGAAGAGGAATACCAAGCCGAGTTGCAAAAGACCGAGGATCTCTATGCTCAGCAGTTGGAGAACCTCGACCTCTACGTCGAGAAGTTCGCCCACTTTGACCTCTCGGAGATGAGCAAGCAAGAACAGGAAATCATCGAACTGGTTCAGAAAGGTATGATGGATGAAGCCATCACGAAATATGAACAGATGGATCTGTTGAGCAAGTACCAAGCTCAAAGCAAGGACATCCAACAGATTCGTACCACGCAAGACAGTCTCACGGTCATCCGCGCCGAGAAAGTCATTGCGCGAGATTCATTGAAGAGCACGATTGATTTCATGGAAAACGTTAAGAAACAATGAAAAAGGTTCTATTCACAACAGGGCTCATCCTCGCATCGGCTCTATCGGCAGGACTATCCAGCCTCTATGCACAGACGGAACAGCAGGTAGTCGTTTCAGAATATAAAGGAAAGGAGCAAAAGACGCCTCTGTCCGGTGTCAGTGTGACGGTGCTCAATGCTGCGACATCCGTCTCTGACCAGAATGGTGTAGCCGCATTGCGATTCCGCACCATGCACCCTGGCGACCGAGTATCGGTAAGACGTGTCGTAAAGAATGGCTATGAGATATTCAACACGCAAGCCGTGGAGCAATGGAACATATCGCCCAACCATCCTTTCCAACTCATTCTGTGTCAGACGGAACAACTGCACGAACTACGCAGTCAGTATAGTCGTGTAGCAAGCGACAGTTATGCCCGACAGTATAAGGCCGAACAGGCCCGTCTGGCAAGCGAGAAAAAGAAAACCAACATGTTGGAGGAGGTTTACCGACAGAAATTATTGGACCTGGAGAACCAATACCAACAGCAGTTGGAAGACCTGGAAAACTACGTCGATCAGTTTGCCCGCATCGACCTCTCCGAGTTGAACGCCAAGCAACAGGAGCTCATCGACCTGGTCAAGAAAGGCGAGATTGACAAAGCCATCCAGAAATACGAATCGGACGACTATCAAGGGCAATATCGCAAGCAATGTGAAGAGATTGCCAAGATTGACAAGGCTCAGGCGCAACTGACTGTGGCAGAAGCACAAAAGCGTAGCGAACGCGACAAGATCTACCAAACCATCAACCGTCAGATTGCTACCTACCGATTGGCAGGTGGACGCGAGAACTTCAACAAGGTGACCGCCTTGCTGAAATCGGTGGCCGATGCCGACACAACGCAGTTGGAGGCCGTTTTTGCCTATGCTCAACACGCCCTCAACCAGCATTTGGATGAAGAGTGCGAGAAATACTTCAACATCTATATCCGTGCCTGCCAAGACAAGCCTGCTTATTTATCCAGCGCTTGGTGGATGCTCGGTCAATCTTACCTGACGCAACATGCGTTGAAGGAGGCCGAAGTTGCATTCGACAAAGCATTGACCATCCGTCAAGAGATGGCAAAGCAGGAACCTGACCGCTTCGCCGATGCCCTGTTGGAAGTACAGAATTCACTCGTCAACCTCTACTTGTGGACAGGTAAATACGACGAGGCGTACACCATTTTGCAAGATGCTATCCCAGTTTGCGAGAAACTCAGCAAAGAGGAACCGCAGTATTATCTTCCTCCCCTCTCTACACTATATGGCTACTTAGGCATCTCTCAATATGCCAAGGGAGAAACAGATAAAGCCCTTTCTACTATAGGAAAAGCGATAGAAGTAGCTCGTCCTCTTTTCAATAACACAGAAGAATCTGCCGTACCACTCCTTTTAGCATTGCAAAGAAAAGGACAGATTGCCTACATGACAAGCCAATGGAACGAACTGGTGGAGATTCAAAAGGAACTGGTTGCCATCGGAGAGACCCTATACAAGCAGAATCCCGAAAAGCAAGTCAATAACCTGCAAGGATACTACAACAATTTAGCGGAGGCCTACTTGCATCTTCAAGACTACAATTCATGTCAGACGGCATTGACCCGTTCCGAAGAACTCCTGAAGGAGAGGATTGCCAAGAAACCGGAAGGTCAACACTATGCGGCTTTCAATCTCTACGATATTGCGGTTCATCTCTATGCCGCTTTAGGCAATACGGAGAAAAAGAACTTCTATCTGGATGCCGCCAAAGCTGCCTATAGCAAGATGCAACCCGAAGAACAAGAGCAGAACAAAGGCCTCATGGAGGCGCTCCAGAAGATGTAAACGCACCTAATGACTCCATAACCACATACAATAAGGGCTTCTAAAGTACCTGATCAAGGTTCCCTTTAGAAGCCCTTATTGTATCCGTTTGGGCGAATAGACATTCTTTTCTTACCTTTCATCCCACAAAATGTCTATTAGGCCGGAACATTCGTTCTATTTGAACTGAGCCAACAAAGTCCGCAAGTCGGCTCGCCAATCGGTCCGTACAGGTGGACAAAAAGTATGAATACCAAAGGATTGCGCCACTTCGCAGTTCTTCGGATTATCGTCCACAAAGAGTGTCTCTTCGGGACGATATCCACTCCGCTCCAGAATCAAGGAGAAAATCTGCGGATTGGGCTTGACCAAATGCAACTCACACGAGAGCCACAGATGCTCAAACAGTTCCGTGGGCACATACCCTGCCTCGATGAAATAACGCTGGCAATATCCCCAATGAATCAAGTTGGTATTGGAGAGTGCCGCGACATGATAACCCTCACGTTTCAGGTCGTCGATGATGTCCAACCGTTCGTGTGGCACGCCGTCCGCCATGCTGGCAAAGGCACAAACTATCCGTCGGTTGTTGGGCAATTGCTCCGACGTCCAATCAGGATGTTCGACAAGAATCTCCTGACGGATCTCCTCACAGAACGTTTCGAGGGTCAGATGCCCCTCCTCCACTTTGCCCAACGGACCTTGTTGATGTGCCAAACTGAGCACCTCCTTGATGCGGCCATAACCCAACGCTTCAAACTGCTCGATGCAACGGTCGGGGCGCAAATCGAGCAACACGCCACCGAAATCAAAAATTATATTTTTAAGCATAATAACAACCGACCCCCTCCCAACCTCCCCGAGGGGAGGAGATTTTCCCTATACTAATTTAAACGTATGTCTAAAGGTTGAGCAAACTACTTTACACTTTACTCTTTACCCTAAAGAACATTCTACTTTACTCTTTACACTTTTTCGCCCCTACAACGTCTGCTCCTTCATGCGTTCGGCATTTTCGGCCACGATGAGGTGGTCGATGCAATCCTGGATATCGCCATTCATGAAAGCCGCCAAGTTGTAGATGGTGTAGTTGATGCGGTGATCGGTGATACGCCCTTGGGGGAAGTTGTAGGTACGAATCTTGGCCGACCGGTCGCCCGTGCTGACCAACGTCTTGCGGCGCGAAGCAATGTCATCGACATACTTCTGGTGCTCCTTGTCGTAGATATAACTACGCAGACGCGACAGGGCGCGTTCCTTGTTCTTCGGTTGGTCGCGCGTCTCGGTACATTCGATGAGAATCTCGTCCGTCACACCCGTGTTGGGGTTCTTCCACATATAGCGCAGACGCACACCCGACTCCACTTTGTTGACGTTCTGACCGCCCGCACCCGACGAACGGAAAGTGTCCCACTTGATTTCTCCCTCGTTGATGTGCACCTCAAACTCGTCCGCCTCGGGCAGAACGGCTACCGTGGCAGCCGACGTATGCACACGACCCTGCGTCTCGGTGACCGGCACACGTTGCACACGATGCACGCCCGATTCATACTTCAGGGTGCCATAGACATTATCGCCCGTCACCATGCAGATGATTTCCTTGAAACCGCCCACGGCACCCTCCGAGGCACTCTGCACGGCTATCTGCCAACCCTTCGACTCGCAGAAACGCTGGTACATCTTGAAGAGGTCGCCGGCAAAGAGGGCTGCCTCGTCGCCACCCGTACCGCCACGTATTTCGAGCACCGCATTGCGGGCATCTTCGGGGTCTTTCGGGATGAGGAGCAACTTGATCTTCTCCTCCATTTCGGGCAATCGGGCCTCACAATCAGCCAGTTGCTGACGCGCCATCTCCTTGAGTTCGGCATCTTCCTCGCCCAACATCATCTTGGCCTCCTCCACGCCATCGAGCAAGGCCTTATACTCCTTGCGGGCAGCAAGGATATCCTCCAGTTCCTTATATTCGCGAGTGAGTTTGACGAAACGTTGTTGGTCGGCTATGACGGCGGGGTCGGTCACCAAGGTAGAGACCTCCTCGAAGCGGCTCACTAAACCTTCCAACTTATCCAATAAAGTAGAATTTGCCATAAAAACATCTTATTATGGGCGCAAAGATAACAAAAAAAAAGCAATAAATGACGTTTTTGAGGGAATTTCACTATCTTTGCACCGCAAAAATAGACCAAACGTCAAGAAACAGACCCAGTAACAAATCGAAAATGCAATATGAAAGTAGGTGATAAAGTGCGATTTCTGGATGCCGTGGGTGGTGGCATAGTCACCAGCATCAACGGCAACGACTGCATGGTGGAGGACGAGGACGGCTTCGAGATTCCCTCGCGCATCAGCCAGTGCGTCGTAGTGACCGACGAGGATGACGCCCGCGCCGCCGGACACGCTCCTGTGCATCAGGCTCCTCCCTCTCAGTCGGCCATTGAACGTGTCCGATTGGTCAACGAGGCCGACGACCTGAAGAAGGAGAACGGCCAACTGAAGCAACGCATCCACGAACTGGAAGAAGAGAATCAACGTCTCAAACTGGCCCTCCTCAAAGCGCAATGGCCCGAAAACAAGGACAAGAAACTGGCCTCTACGCGCCCCGACAAACTCCCGTTGGAACTGCTGGTCAACTCCCGCCCCTACGAAGTGCTTCGTGGCGACGTCATCGAGGTGGATCTGCACATCGATGCCTTGGTCGATAACACCGCCGGCATGGACAATGCCGCCATGTTGCGCCACCAGTTGGACATCTTCCGACAGACGATGCAGAACTACCGCCACCGCACCGGCCAGAAGATTGTCTTCATCCACGGCAAGGGCGAAGGGGTGCTCCGCAAAGCCATCATCGACGAACTGAAACTTCGTTACCCCTCTTGCTCCTGGCAAGATGCCTCTTTCCAACAATATGGTTACGGGGCTACGCAGGTGACGATGAGATAATGGGAGAGAGTAGAGAGTAAAGGGTAAAGAGTAATGTAGTTTGTTGAAAACGTAAAAGAATGAGTAAAGTAGTTACTACTGCTCACCCCGATTTCAGAACCTCAGTATTTATGACTTCCGGGTCATTCTACTTTACTCTCTACTCATTACACTTTACTCTCTCAATCATAGCCCCCTCGCTGCCCAAATTCTATCCTTGGCAGCACCCAGTTCCTTGAATTTCTTTTCGGCAGCAGCCTTGACATCGTCACCCAAAGAGGCGACCTTGTCGGGATGATATTGCAAGGCCAGGCGACGATAGGCTTTCTTGACCTCCTCGTCCGAGGCATCGGGCGAGACACCCAACACCTTGTAGGCATCTTCCAACGTCGTTCCGCCCAGGTTGAGCAACTGGTCGATGACCGCAGCCGCCAATCCCATAAAGATGGCGATGCGATGCAACTCCTCCACCTCCTTGGGGTCAATCTTGCCATCGGCCTTCGCTATCTCGCAGAGGTACGAAAGCAGTTGCAGCAACTGCTCCTCGGGCATCACGCCCCGCATCTGTTGGCAACAGAGTTGTATCTGTCGGTTCCACTCCGACTCGCCCATCGACTTACGTTTCTCGAAAAGTCGGCGCAGGATGTCATCGCCCTGCTCCACGGCCGAGGCTCCGAAACTGCCCCGCAGGAACTTGCGGACGAGTTCCATCTCGGAGTGCATCACCTTGCCATCCGCCTGAATGACATGGGCCGACAGCAACAACAACGAGAACAGGAAACCGTTTCGTTCACCCACGTAACTGGCCTTCGCCTGCTTATCCGAAGTCGGCTCTCCCTCCCCACTCTGGAAGAAGGAATCGAACAACGCCCCCAACGCATAGCCCGCCAAGGCACCGATAGGGCCGCCGGACAACAAGCCGAGGAACCCTCCAATCCACTTTACTCTCATCTGTATAAAGATAGTATCTCAATGTTTTCGGGCAAAGATAAGAACATTTATACAAATGTGCAAGAGTTTGGCGGATATTTTATTTTTTTAACTCTTTTCGGGACATGATAAGCCCCATCCGTTGCCCTTACGCTCCTTCGCTATTGTTGCCAGTTGTTTGCCGTCAGATTGCCCTGGACTTTTTCTCTTTAAAAGGGAGCAAAAAGGTAGCAAAAAGGCAGCAAAAAGGTAGCAAAAAGGTAGCAACTCCGTTACAGCGGCAGAGGGGCAACGGAAGCAAAAGGGTTCCTTAAAGGGTGATAATAGGCTCATAATAGGGTGACCGAAGGAATCCCGAAGGCATTCCGAAGGGTGACCGAAGGATGACGAACGACAAAATTGAACAAGATGAACGACTCCGAAAAGGAAATATTTCACTTCAAGCGCTTCGACATTGCGCAAGAGAACTGCGCCATGAAAGTGGGTACCGATGGTGTCCTGCTGGGGGCCGTCACGCCCCTGCCGACCTCCGACCAACCGTTGCGGATACTCGACATCGGCACAGGAACGGGGTTGGTGGCCCTCCTCCTTGCCCAACGTCTGAACGAGGCAGGACGGGAGGATTTTGCCATTGACGCAGTCGAGATAGACAATAAGGCGGCTCAACAGGCCCGAGAGAATTGCGACGCCTCACCGTGGGGCGAAAAAATCATCGTACACGCCTGTTCGCTACACGATTACCTGAAAAATCGGGAGGAGGAGGCACGCTTCGACCTGATTATATCCAACCCACCCTTCTACAACGCCACCCTGAAACCCGAAGACGAGGCACGTTCCACCGCCCGGCACATGGACTCCCTGCCTGTCCGCGAGATAGCCGAATGCGCTACCAACCTACTGACGGACAACGGATTATTGTCGCTCATCTATCCTACCGCCTACGACACAGAGGTGATGTCGCAAGCCATCGTCAAGGGATTGACACCCACCCACATCTGGAACATCCTGACCAAAGAGGGCAAACCCTGCAAGCGCAAGATTTCGACCTTCCGCCTTGCGCACCCATCGGGACAGAACGAGAGCGCCCCCATCCTTCCGTTGACGACCTCCATTTTGGCGCTCCGGGATGCCATCGGTAATTACACCGAGGAGTACAGAAAGTTGACCGATGCCTTCTATGTCAGCCTTCGATAAAAGCTATCGCACGAAAGAGAGAAACCGCCAAAACAAATCAAAAAACGTGTAATTATGGGTAAAATAATACCAAAAACGGCCAAAACTCATTGTTTTACGCCGAAAAATTAGGTAGATTCCAAATATTATTTGTATCTTCGCACACAGAAATATAACCTAAGCACCTACTTTGCCCGCATTGTAAGTGTCCAAATTTTTATACGAATGAAGAACTATGTCTGCGCCATCGACTTTGGCGCTACGAGCGGCAGAATGATTATCAGCCGCATCAACGAGAATGGACTTCTGGAAACGGAAGAAGTCAGAAGATTTCCCAATGCGATTCAGGAGAAAGACCATGACGGGAAATTCTATTGGAACATGACCGCTCTCATCGGTGAAGTTGTGGCCGGACTCAAGGAACTGGCTCAACGTAAAGATATCAAGATTGAGGGTATCGGCGTAGATACCTGGGGCGTGGATGTTGTCTTCATCGACAAGGAAGGGAACATGCTGGAACAGCCTCGCGCCTACCGTGACCCCTACTCGGTTGCCGCCATGGACGAATACATCCAGAAGGTGGGCAAGGAGAAGATCTACAAGAAGACGGGTATCCAGTTCATGAACTTCAACACCCTGTTCCAGCTCTATGCCTGCCACAAGGAGAACTTCCAACCCTTCGAGCAAGCCGACAAGTACCTGTTCATTCCCGACTACGTTAGTTACTACCTGAGCGGCAAAGCCGTTTGCGAATATACCATCTGCTCCACCTCGGAGTTCCTCAACCCCAAGACCAAGCAGATTGATGCCGAACTGATTGAAGCCGCCGGCGCCAAGATGGAGAAATTCCCTCCGGTGACGATGCCCGGACAGGTGATTGGCAATCTCAAGAAGGAGGTCGTGGACTTCGGATATAACGTTCCGGTCATCGCCATTGCAGGTCATGATACAGGCTCGGCCGTCGCTGCCGTCCCTGCCAAGGACGAGAAGTTCGCCTACTTGTCAAGCGGCACTTGGAGCCTGATGGGCATCGAGTCGAAAGAGGCCATCATCAACGACCGCTCGTACGCCTTGAACTTCACCAACGAAGGTGGCGTCGAAGGCACTACCCGCTTCCTCAAGAACATCACAGGCATGTGGATTCTGGAGCAATGCCGCAAAGAGTGGAAGGCCCAGGGCAAGGACTATGACTTCGTCCAGTTGGCCAAGATGGAACAGGAGGCTCCTGCCTTCCGCAGTTTCATCAACCCCGACGATGCCTGCTTCGCCAACCCGGCTTCGATGCTCCAGGCCATTGACGACTATTGCACCAAGACCGGTCAGCCCAAACCCGAAGACGACAGTCAGGTGGCCCGCCTCATCATGGAGAGTCTGGCTCTGCGCTATCGCACCGTCTTCAACTGGCTCAAGGAGTTGGCCGACTTCCCGTTGGAGGTGCTTCACATCATCGGCGGCGGTGCCAAGAACGCCTTGTTGGCACAATGGACATCCAACTCGCTCGGCGTTCCCGTCCTGACCGGACCTACGGAGGCCACCGCCATCGGCAACATCATGATGCAGTTCAAGGCATTGGGTAAGGTGAAGGACATCAACGAGATGCGCGCCCTCATTGCCAAGGCCACTCTACTGGACCGCTACGAGCCACAAGACACCCAGGCTTGGGACAACGCCTACAAGCGCTATGTGGCTCTGTGCGAGAAATAACCAAAGGCAATTCGGAGTACTCGAAATCATCGGAGTACTCAGATTACTCAGAGTATTCGGATTACTCCGACCATTCAGACAATAAAAAAATAATCGTAATTATACTAACCCATTTAATTTTCTTGAAACATGAAATCAGAAATGATTGAACAGGCTTATCAATTAGCCAAGGCACGCTATGCTGAGTTAGGCATAGACACCGAGAAAGTGCTTCAGCAACTGCAAGACTTCCACCTCAGCCTCCACTGCTGGCAGGCCGATGACGTCAAGGGCTTCGAGGTACAGGCAGGCGCCATGTCTGGTGGTATCCAGTCAACCGGCGACTTCCCTGGTGCAGCCCGCAACATTGACGAACTCCGTGCCGACATCCTGAAGGCCAAGAGCCTCATTCCTGGCAACCACCGCTTGAACCTGCATGAGATCTATGGTGACTTCAAGGGTAAGGTCGTTGACCGTGACGAGGTTACTGTAGAGCACTTCCAGTCATGGATTGATTGGGGTAAGGAGAACAATACCAAACTCGACTTCAACTCAACAAGTTTCTCACATCCAAAGAGCGGCAACCTCTCGCTGTCGAACCCAGACAAGGGCATCCGCGACTTCTGGATCGAGCACACCAAGCGTTGCCGTGACATCGCCAACGCCATGGGCGAGGCACAGAACGATCCATGTATCATGAACCTCTGGGTACATGACGGCTGCAAGGATCAGAGTGTCAATCATTTCACCTACCGCCACTTGCTCAACGAGTCGTTGAACGAGATCTTCGCCAAGAAGGAGCCTATGATGAAGGACTGCTTGGAGGGTAAGGTATTCGGCATCGGCCTGGAGAGCTTCACCGTCGGTAGCCACGACTTCTATACCGCTTATTGCTCAAAGCACAACATCATCCAGACCATCGATACCGGTCACTATCACCCAACCGAGAGCCCAGCCGACAAGGTGAGCGCCCTCCTGGACTTCATCCCAGAGTTGATGCTCCACGTGAGCCGTCCAGTTCGTTGGGACTCCGACCATGTCACTATCATGGACGACCCAACACAGGAACTCTTCTTCGAGATTGTACGTGCCGGCGCCCTCAACCGCGTTCACTACGGTTTGGACTTCTTCGATGGTTCCATCAACCGTCTTGGCGCTTACGTCATCGGTTCACGTGCTGCCCAGAAGTGCATGCTCCGTGCTCTGTTGGAGCCACGCGACATCATCAGCAAGTACGAGCTCGCTGGCGAGGGTTACAAGGTATTGGCACTCCTTGAGGAGCAGAAGGCTATGCCATGGCAGGCTGTTTACGACATGTTCTGTCTGCGCAACGACGTACCTGTCGGTCAGGAGTTCATTGCCGACATCGACAAGTATGTTGCCGACGTAACAAGCAAGCGATAAGTCAGTTCCCCAAGGACACTTTAAACATTATATAATATGTCAAAAAAGAGTGAATTAGCGAGCACCATTGCGGTGTCTCTCAATAATTATCTGGATGCAGGTGCAATCGTAGCAGGTGCCGCAGGCTTGACCCTTTGGCAGAAATACTTAGGCCTGACCGAAGTGCACCTCGGTTGGCTCAACTTCATCAGTGCCAACTGCTTGGGCGCTGCCCTGGGTGCCATCATCGGCGGTTACATGGCCGACAAGTATGGCCGTAAGTTCATCTACACTTACAACCTGTTGGTTTACATGGCTGGTGTATTGCTCATCATGCTTTCGGCCAACTTCCCTATGCTGTTGACAGGTTTCCTCGTCACAGGTGTATCTGTAGGTATTGGCGTGCCTGCCTCTTGGACCTACATTGCCGAGGGTTCGAACAACGCCAACCGCGGTCGTAACATCTGTATCTCGCAGGTATCTTGGGGCTTCGGTCCAATGATCATCTTGCTGTTGGGCATGTTCTTTGCCCCTGGCGGATATTGCTACGACTTCGTCGAGAGTGTCGGTCGCGCCATTGCTGGTGCCGATGCTCCTGTAGAGGCTATCGAGGTATTTGCTTCGCGTATTGTCTTCTTCTCGCTCTTCGTCGTAGCCTTCGTGGCTTGGCGTTTGCAGAGCCGTCTGGAGGAGAGTGCCGACTGGAAGGCCAGCCATGCTGCCGATTTGGCCAGTGGCAAGAAGACCAGTTTGTTGAACGCCTTCCGCGTCCTCTTTGCTAACCAGACCGCTGCCATGACCCTGTGTTACTTGGCTACCATCTACCTCTCTTGGAACTTGGTTGCTTCGGTCATGGGCTTCTTCCAGCCACACATCTACGAGACAGCCGGTGGCATCGACAACGAGCAAGCCAACTGGATGAACTGTATTCAGTGGGCCATCATCGTGTTGGGCAACTTCCTGGTTTCGTTCATCATCGACAAGGTGCCACACATCATCCTCTACACCTTGGGCTTGCTTTTCGCCCTGGCCGCATGGGTGGTTATCGTCGGCATTGGTGTCAACGACTCCTCAGCCCTCTGGCTCTTCACTATCCTGTGGGGTCTTGAAGGCGGTGTTTCCGTTCAGATTTTCTACGCATTGTGGGGTTCAGAGCTCTTCCCTGCACGTTTCCGCGCAGGTGCTCAGGGTCTGATGTTCTTCATTGTACGTGGTCTCTCGGCAGCTTGGGGTCTCGGCTTCACCTACATCTACGGTGAGAACGGCGAAGGCTTCACCTTGGCAGCTTACTGCATGATTGCCTTGTTGCTCATCTCGTTGGTTGTCGGCGTTATCGGTGCTCCAAACACCCGTGGCAAGTCACTTGAGGCTATCACACGTGAACGTTACGGCGAGGACGTTGATTTTAATTAAGTGTAATACATAATATAAAATATGGCAAGTATTTTAGATGGTCGCCCAGGCTTGAAAGCTGTCGTCGATCAAATTGCAGAAGTAACTGGATACCTTTGGCAGAAAGGATGGGCCGAACGTAATGGCGGCAACATCACCGTCAACGTCACCGAGTTCATGGACGATGAGTGCAAGGCACTCAAGGCCATCGCTCCTGTCAAGCAGATTGGCATGACCCTGCCCTACCTCAAAGGCAAGTACTTCTACTGCAAAGGCACTGGCAAGCGCATGCGCGACTTGGCCAAGGAGCCTATGCAGAACGGATCAATCATCCGTATCTGTGACGACTGCGCAAGCTACGAGATAATCGCCGATTGTCCGGTGGCACCAACCTCTGAACTTCCTACTCACCTGGCTCTCCAGAACTACCTTCTGGAGACAGGTTCCTGCTACAAGGCAACCCTCCACACCCACCCTATCGAACTAGTGGCCATGAGTCACATCCAGCGTTTCCTGAAGGGTGACACCATGACCAAAGTGCTGTGGAGCATGATTCCCGAGACCCTGGCCTTTGCGCCACTGGGCATCGGCATCGTTCCTTACGCTATGCCATCGGGCATCGAGTTGGCCGAATCTACCTTGGAGCAAATCAAGACGCACGACGTGGTACTTTGGGAAAAGCACGGCACGGTCGCCGTCGGCACAGACATCATGGATGCCTTCGACCAGACCGACGTCCTTTGCAAGGCTGCCAACATCTACATGTGCGCCCGCAACATGGGTAGCGAACCAGACGGCATGACCGAAGCCGCCATGAAGGAGGTTCAGGATGTATTCCATCTGCCTAAGACTCGTCCTTGCTAAAAGACGAATCTCTATATCTACAATAAAAAAGGTGTTGATTGCTCAACACCTTTTTTATTTTCTGCAAGCAACGCAGCACGAAAGGAAACTTATCGATAAGTGCTACGCTTGTACCTACTGACGAAGGCGACGTAACTCAGTATGCCCAACGACGTCATGACAGCGCCATACAAAGCGGGATAGCGATACGACTCAAGCACCTGTTGGTCAATGGGTTGACCGCCCACCCAGGCACCCACGGCATTGCCCCAGTTGAAAGCGATTTGCACCAGCGCTCCGCCCATCAACTCTCCGCCTTTGCTGAAGCGAAGGATAAGCAACTGTTGGGGTGACGAGATGGCAAACAGGCAAGCTGTGGTGAGGAACAACAACACCAGACTAATGCCCAGATGGTCGGCCCAGTGGGAGATGGCCAACAGACTGAGACAGATAGTGAAGCTCAACCCCAAGCCCGTACGACCAGCGCCGAAACGGTCGGACAATCGACCGCCCAACTGATTGCCCACCACCATGCCGGCACCAGCCAGTACCATGATGCCCGACATCCACGCTTGGGGCACACCGCCCAACTGCGTCATGATGGGCGACACATAACTGTACCAGCAGAAGACACCGCCGTTGCACATGATGGTGGCCAAGATAATCAACCACGGCGCCAGACTCTTCATGAAACGGAAAGCGGCGCGAAAACCTCGGTCGGGCATAGCCTCCATCCAAGGCAGCCAACGCAATATGGCACAAAGGGTTACGACATTCCAAACGGCGGCAATGACAAACACTGCACGCCACGATAGCACCTCTGCCAAGAAAGTTCCCATCGGAATGCCCACCAAGTTGGCGACAGCCATACCGAAACTCACAATGGCGATAGAGGAAGCCGCCTTGTCGGCTTTGGCCAATCGTTCACACACGATGCTGCTCACCCCGAAATAGGCGCCATGCGGCAGTCCAGCCATGAATCGGAACAACATCATCAATCCATATTGCCAACCTCCGCCCTCGGCACCCTCCTCGGGCACGGGGCAAAGCGACAAGGCCAACGCAGCCACTGCCATCACCGCCACCAGCATCCCCAGGATGCGGCGCAAAGGCATTGTCCTACAGGCAATTGCCACGGTCGGAGCACCCACGCAAACGCCAATGGCATAGGCCGAAACGAATCGCCCTGCCTCGGCAATAGACACATGAAAGTCGTTGGCCAAATAGGGTAACAACCCCATGATGACAAACTCCGAGATACCCAATCCGAAGGTACCAAAAGCCAATGCTGCAAATGCTTTCTTCATCTTCAAATTTTACAATAGGTTTTGAGGTTCTAAGGTTTTGAGGTTGTAAGGTAAAGTTAGAAACAATTATTCAAATAGTTCCAAAAGAACCGACTCCCATTTATTCACGAAAGCCTCCAACTTACCAGCGAACCGACCTCATAACCTTACTAGCGAAGCGACCTTATAACCCAATAACCTTAATGGAGCGCAAAGATAGAGCTTTTTTCACGAATTAGCAACTTCCACATGCTATTTGACAAGAATCGGACACTCTTTAGTCGCATTTTGACAGCTATATTTGGAAAAAATCCGATTTGTAAATATATTTGTACCAAGCGAAAGGACTCGTCCCTGAGTTCCTCTCCGACAGAAAACACCTATAATATAATAACAAAACAACATTCAACACTATGGCTACAAACGCATCTATCACATCGAAAGCGGGCTTTTGGATTACAGCACTCGTCATCGTTGGCTTTTGCATTCTCATGACCGCCTCTTGCCGTGTCGTGGACTCCGGCGAAATCGGTATCAAGTTCCACAAATGGTCCAGCAACGAGCAGGACTACGGTGGGGTGGAAGGTACCTGCAAGGGTTGGGTTTTCTACAACCCCATCACCACCTCGGTCTTCACCTACCCCACCTTCATCCAGCGCAAGAACTATGAGCCTTTCAAGGTGAATGCCAAGGATGCCTCTGAGTTCAAGATGGACCCCACCATTGCCTACCGCATCAATCCCGAGAAGGCGTGCGACATCTTCACCAAGTACCGCAAAGGCATTGAGGATCTGGAGAATGGCTACATCCGCACCTGCATCTACGAGGCTTATCGCACTTGCGCCAACCGCTACACTTCGGACTCCCTCATGTCCAACCGTGCCAACTTCGAGAGCGATGTCCGCAACCGTCTGGAGTCGTCACTCATGTCAGAAGGCTTCCTCGTCGAGGAATTCACTTCGCAGATTACTCCACCCGAGTCTCTGGCCCAGATGATCAACGAGAAGAATGCCGCCGTGCAGTCTGCCCTCAAGGCCGAGAACAAAGTCAAGGAGGCCGAAGCCGAAGCCAAGATCAAGATTGCCGAGGCGCGAGGTAATGCCGAGGCCATCCATATCAAAGCCGATGCCGAAGCTTACTATAACCGCACCATCGCTGCCTCCCTCTCTCCCCTCATCGTTCAGGAAGATTGGATTGAAAAGTGGAACGGCACCGTTCCCACCGTCGTTGGCGGTCAGAACATGATGTTCGACATGTCCAAGTTCACCGGCAAGTAACTGATGCACCACAAAAAGTGCACGAAATCGCCAAATATGCTCCACTAAAGTGCATATTCTTATAATAGGTACACCCGAAGAAGTGCATCTGACGAAAAACTTAAAAGTTATCCTTTTAAACGTTGGACAATTATAATCGAGTAGGAGGTAAACACTAATGGCAGGTGTTTATCTCCTGTTTTCGTGATATCTATATAGCAAGTCGCATCTGTATAAAGAGACACACTGAACGAACCGAAACATCTTTCAACAGGCCGCATAAACAAAGCAAGATTTTTCGCTCAACTCAGACCGACCCAGAAACGTATGCACGCACCCCCACCCTCGCGCTTTGGATACGGTCAAATTTTGGTCTATAATTGGTCTCCATTCGGTGATTGATTTCAGTCGGTTCAACCTTGCGCCAATCGATATTCAATCAATACCCAATCGATACCCGACCATCATCCGAACAAGACCGCGAGGTGGGATTGAAAGGGGATCAAGGAGGAATTGAAAGGGGATCAAGGAGGGATTGAGGGAGGGATTGAGGGAGAGACTGAAGGAGGATTTACATCTCGTTAGAATAGGTTTTCACGGGGCAAGGAAGGTTGTTCTGGAGGGCGCTGCGCACGGCATCATTATCGGGGATTGTGACACTCTCCAGCAGGGGGCAGTCTCGAAACACACCATAGCGGACAGAACGCAGGGTACGAGGCAGACGGACGTGTTGCAAGGTGTGGCAACCTCGGAACATATAGGCTCCAATAATATCGGAATTCGTGTGATAATCAAAACGATAGAGGGAATCGGGGATAACTTCAATTAGACGACGTTCGCCCTCTTGGAGGTATTTCACGTCCTTGATGGTCAACCATTGGTCATGAGTCAGTTCTGCAAACTTGTAAGTTATGCCGTGCCAAAGGAAATGGAAATCACTACGGGCGGCATCCATACTATAATAACAGGCGGTGTCGGAGACGATTCGGGCATCCGAAAGGTCCAGTTGCGACAAGGCTCCTCGCCAAGAGACGCCGTCGAGCATCGAGATGCAACCTGCCATCTGTCGCAGCAGGCGAATATCGGTACCATTGAGAAAACCCGTCACGCGCAGACGTCCTATGTTGACTCGCTGTATGGGAGAAAGCAAGGTCGTCAACTGTCCGGCCTCGGCACAATGAATGGTGTCCCATTGCTGTTCCTCGGGCGTCGGGGCAGTAATATGCAGAATGGCTTCAAAGAAATAGGAACCTTCGCCCAACTTACGCTGGGGTGTGAGGAAGCGGTACCAACCATCGAAGTTTCCGCTCCAACCCATATTGAGGTGAAAGAAATCTTCGTAGCAACCGTCGCACAGAAGGATGTGATTGCTGCTTGCCAGGAGACAAGGTCGATGCTGGATAAGGTCTTGAAAAATCAACCAGAAAAGGTCCTGTTCGGTCACAGTCCGGTACTTGGACAATCGGGGCGAAAAACCCAATTCGTGCACCAAGGCATCATAGACATTGTCGATGGTCGAACTGGTGGCTTTCGGTCCGTAGTTGGCTTTCACCGCCAATCCGATGCGTGCCACCAACGGCGCAAAAAAGGCGGTATCACCCTTCGGAGCAGGAAAAGCCAAAGGTGCCTTACTCCAATCCAACCAGTCCTTGGGGTATTGATGGAAAGCCATGAGTTGGCCAACGGCGGTAGGTCCGCAACCCGAGATACTACCTTCGGGAACACCCGCCTGACGACGAAGGTGGAACTGACGCCATTTGATGCCTTGGAGTAAGGCTTTGACCGAACGAGGTGAGAAATAAGACTTGCCTTCGGGCGGCAAAGTGCCGTTGCGCATCAAGGTCAGCGTAGTATCGTAATATTGCAAAAGCCCATCTATACCACTATCGTACATATCATGCGCGCGTGTCGCTCCCATGGAGAAACCCAAGACAGGACTCCGGAGAAAGGCGGCCGCCGAGTCGCGTGCCACCACCACAAAGAGGCGGTGCGGCCAATCGTTGAGGAAAACGACGTTTCGCGTCAACATGCCCACCGAAAGTTCGATATCCGCTGGTTTGGGTGCTCCATGACGAATCAAGAAATCCGTTGCCGTGGCCAGAACTTTTGCACGTTCGGACGACGACATCTGAACCGTTACACGCTTCCCCTTTGGCCTCGCCAGTAAGGGGCCACCCAACAACAAACCGACCAGCAGGAGAACAACGAGTTTTATGCGCATACGGGAACGAGGTTAATCTTGATTCTGTGGCAAGAGCAGGTTGAGCAACACCGCCAGGACAAAGGCTACAGCGACACAGTTCTCGGCAAAGATGCTCTTGACGATGTCGGGGAAGAGGGCAAAGATCTGAGGCACAGCCGTAAAGCCCAAGCCAACACTGAGCGAGAGGGAGACAATCAACATGTTGCGTTGACCGAAACCGCACTTAGACATCATCTCGAAGCCGGCAAAGACAATAGATCCGAACATGATGATGGTGCAACCGCCTAAAACACATTGGGGTACGGTGGCAAGCAAGGAACCGATGGCGGGGAAGATGCCACACAAGATCATGATACAGGCGCCGATGCCTATGGTGAAACGATTGACCACCTTGGACATATTGATGAGACCGACGTTCTGACAGAAAGTGGTGATGGGGGTGCATCCAAACATGCCTGCCACGCTGCTGACAATGCCGTCGCACGCAATGGCGCCCGAGATTTCTCGTTGGACAGGCGGACGATGCAGGGCGCCAGATGTGAGGGCCCAAAGGTCACCGATATTCTCGGTGGCAGCGACCAGGAAGATGGCAAAGACCGAAAGGTTGGTTCCGATGTGGAACTCGGGTTTGAAAGGCAGGAAGGTGGGCAACGAGATAACTTCCACGTCACGCATGGCGCTGAAATCGACCATGCCCATGCAAAGGGCTACGACATAACCCACGACGAGTCCGACCAGGACAGAGAGGGAACGGAAGGGACCTTTGGCAAAGACCTGCGTCAAGAGGCAGACCATCAGCGTAAGGGTGCCGACCGTCCAGTTTTGCCAAGAACCGAAGTCGGCGACTCCTTGTCCACCAGCAAAGGAGTTGGCGCCAATAGGCAAAAGCGAAAAGCCGATGGCGGTGACCACGGTGGCCGAAACGACAGGCGTGATGATGCGCAACCAATATTTGGCCAACAGACCCAACACACCTTGCAGCAAACCGCCCACAATGACGGCTCCCATCAACGCCGACATGCCCTGGGTGGTGGCAATGGTGATGGACAACGACAGGAAAGTGAAACTGATGCCCATCACGATAGGAAGACGTGCTCCCACTCGCCACAACGGATAGAGTTGTACCAATGTACCGATACCCGCTATGACCATGCAGTTCTGTATCAACAAAGCCGACAAGGCCGGTTCGACTCCTGCCACATTGGCCAAAATGATGATGGGTGTGATATTGCTGACAAACATCGCCAGCACATGTTGCAAACCAAATGGCAGAGCCTGCAAAACCGGCACTCGGCCATCCAACTGATAGAGGTTGCTCATAGTGATATTCAACGGTATTTATTAGTGAAGTTAACGGGAGTTAATAAGTTGAAAATTGAAAATTGGAAAGTGAAAGTAAAAGTTGAAAAACCTTGCTTTCTGTTAGTGACGAAGGCTATTAGCGGGCGAAGCACCTTTAGCGGCTCGAAGAGACCATTAGCTCATATTTTGCCTACAGAACTATCGTCCGTTCACTCCACAGCCAAAGGCTGTTAACTCCTTATAACTACTGTTAACTTCATGAAATAAATTTTTTATCGCATTACTTCTTTATCACCACATTATGGTATTGTATGGTGAAATTCTCCGACATATAAGGTTCAAATTTGCGGTTCGACTTCGACAAGTCCTCCAGACGCTTGATGATGGACTTCTCCATGCCCGATGGTTTCTCTTTTCCCTCCTCGATTTGCTTTTTGACTTCAGCCAACATCGCTTCCAAGTCGAAAGGTACGGGTGACGGCAATTCGACCAAAAGAACCGGCAAGTAAATATCCTCGCCAATGCTTCGGAGTTCCAGACGACTCTCACCATTCTCCTTGGATTTGGTCTCCAGACGGAGCAGGCTCCAGACATCCTCCATGATATAATAACGGCAGGAATAGAGAAGGGTATCTCCTTGCATCCTCTTGTATTCCAAGATGTCAACGACATGACCTTGCTCCTCGATAGTTCCCACCAACTTATAACGGTTGGCATCCTTCTTGGCCATCTTCAAGGCATAGGCGATACCACTTGTTGCACTCTCAAAAGGATCGTGACGAACCACCTTGAGGCATTGCTCCTGCTGCTTCTTCGTGAGTTCGGGATTCGTTTTCACAAATTCGTCGTCCAGGTATTTGAGCTTTCCGTTGGAATAATCAATTCGATACCGAACATCCAGATCAACGAGAGGATTTTGGAAAACCAGATCGACCACAGCTCCCAAACCTGTCATCTTCATCGCCCCTTTCAATACGAAATACAGCATCTTGGGCAGTATCATAGGGATGAAATCCATGTCCTGAGAATGCAGCGACAACTGCACGTTGGCATCGAAATGCTGCACTCGTTTGCGGTTCAATTTGGCTTGGTCGAGCACCTTCTGGAAGAGATAGACCGAGACATCCTCGCCATTGGGGGTAATGAAGACATTGGCCAACGTGATAGGTTCTTCCTGCATCGTCACGTTGAGCGTGGCAGGTTGATTGGACGGAAAATGGACCACCTCCTTGTGAGTGCTATATCCCACGAAGGAGACTTCGACGGCACATTCGTCCAACGGGATGCCGTCTAAAAGGAAGTAACCCTCCTTGTCACATACCGTGCCCTGCCCCGTGGCGGGCACATAGATGGAAGCAAACGAAGCGGCATGCAACGAATCGGACAACAGGACTCGCCCCTCCACCCGATGCATGTTGGCAAATAAAGGTTCTACACTCAGGCAGCAAATCGCCCACACGCACACGCTCAGTAATGATTTTAAGTTCATGTTAGTAATATATTAGAATGATTTCTCACAGGGAAAAGAGATTCCATCCCCGTTCCTTTCGGAGTACGAAAACGATGAAATTCGCTATTCCCTGAGACATATTTTTCATACTTTTAGAGTTGGCCTGCCGCTTTCTTGTACTTGGTAGCAGCAACGAAGAGATTAGCTCGCGAGTTGGCCAACTTGGCATAAGCCTGTTGCCAAAGGGTCTGTGCCTCAAGCAAATCGCTGAGTGACTCGGTGCCAAGGTTGTAGCTGGAACGACTGCAACGGAGGTTCTCTTCGGTCTGAGCCAGACTCTTCTGCGCCAACTGAACTTCCAAGTATGCCTCGTCCAGATTGTTGGCGGCCTGTGCCAACTCCAAGTTCATCTTCTCGACCAGTTCTTCTTGCTCCAACTGAACACGTTCGGCCTCCAGACGAGCAGACTTGATCTTGTTGATACCCGCATTGGCATGGTAGAGAGGGATAGAGACATTGAGCATGACGCCAGCAGCCGGTTTGTTGAACAACTTACTACCTGCCACCTCCAAGCCATCGATATAACTATAGGAGGCTCCCAAAACGACCTGAGGCAGGTAGGCCGAGCGCTCTATCTTAACCTGCTTGGCAGCGAGTTCGGACTTCATCGCAAGCACATTATACTCTGGACGATCGGTGATATTGGCGTCGCGCAGAGAGGGCTCGTCCAACAGGGGGAACGACTCGGTATCGACCTCGATAGCGGTGGTGAGAGGCAAACCGATATAGTGGCAGAGGTTCATGGCCGACAGACGTTGACCATTCTCGGCCTGACGCACTTGCAGTTCTGCCTCCGAGAGTTTGACCTGCACCTTGAGCACATCGTTGTGACTGCGCAAACCATGCTTCTCGGCATTCTGCACATCGACCAGCAAGGACGATAGCAGCGAGTCGTACTGAAGGGCGACCTTGTGCATCTCGTTGGCTTTCACGGCCAAAGCATAAGCTTCCTGCACCTGAACAATGACCTGTTGCTGACTCAAGACAGCACCCTGTTCGGCCATCTGCTTGCCCAACTTAGACATCTGGTAAGCGGTCAAGACCTTACCGCCCATGTAGATGGGTTGCTCCAACATAATGCCGGCTTGGATGATGTTACCTACCTTATAGTCAATACCTTTGCTCATGCCGCTCATCTGTTGACCAAATTGTTGGACGGCCTGCAATTGCTGGGGGGTAGTAAAATGACCCGACTGTGCCAATCCATTCAGGAACTGACTGACTCCATTGGTCAACCCCGAGAAGATATCGGCACCCATCGTACCCTCCGAATTGGCCCAGAGGTCGGTAGCGGTCAATTTGAAGTTTGGGAAGAAATTCGCCTTGTAATACTTCACCTCGTGGCTGTACTTCTCAGCCAATTTCTGTGACGACTGGAGCGTCTTGTTGTTCTGCAAAGCCAGTTGGATGCAACTATCCAACGAGAGCACCGCGGCATTGCCTGCTCTCTGCGCCAAGGCAGAACCTATCGTGATACAAGCCAAAAGGCCTGTTAATATTGTTTTTCTCATAGAACTATCTATATCTCAGAATTAGAGAATAACATTGTCCTTATAATATAAATGCGTGGTAGGAAAGAATTGCCCTTCTCCGTAGGCCATGTTTTACCATAGCCCACCGAGAGGTTTACACTTTTCACTTTACATTGTTCATTTTTCACTTTTCATTCTTCACTTTCCTTGCTTGGCTTGATGTGGTAGAACAGAGCATAGAGCACAGGAATGATTACCAAACAGATAAAGGTGGCCATGACCAAACCGCCCATGATGGTGACGGCCATCGAACCAAACATAGCATCTGGCACCAATGGAATCATACCCAGGATGGTAGTCAAGGAGGCCATCAAGACGGGACGCAAACGAGATAACGAAGAGTCGATCAATGCCTTCCGCTTGTCTTTGCCTTCGTGAATCTGCAACTTGATTTCGTCCATCAGCACAATGCCGTTCTTGATCATCATACCGACCAGACCTAAGACACCGACGATGGCTACGAAACCAAACTGCTTGCCGGAAATCAAGACCGCAGGGATGACACCAATCAGAATCATTGGAATGCAGCAGAAGAGCAACGTAGGCACCTTGTAATCCTTGAAGAGAAGCACCAAGATACAGATCATCAAGATGAACGCCAATGGATAGTTCTTGAAGAGGTACTTCATGGATTGGTCGGAAGCCGCCTTCTCGCCTATCCAATCCAGTTTGTATCCTTGAGGCAGTTTCAATTCTGCCTGCAGCGCCTTCTCTACCTCCTTTCGAGCTGCCTCGGTGCCCAAGCCCAAAGCAGGAGAACATTGAACGCGCTGTGCACGGACACCATTGTAACGGATGACAATAGGATCTTCCCAATTGACCGAGATGCTGTCACAAATCTGGCGCAAGGGCGCAGGCGTGAACAATTGACTGATAACGTCCTGAGTGCTCATACGTCTGGAAGCCAGCTCATAAAGGGTTTCCTCCGACACCAATCCTTGGAAATTAGGAATCATGCCGAAGACAACCGACTCTTCGAGGTTCTCGATGGGCGAACCATCTGTATCTACGCATTTGACATAGACCTTCTTCTGGTGAATGCCATTGTAGAAAGAGCCGACAGGAATGCCACCCGTCGATACCAACAACGAAGTACCCACAGCCTTACGCGAGAGGTTCAAGCGGCGGGCATGCGTCTGGTTGTAATGCACCGTGAGGACAGGCACCTTGGGTTCCCAGTCGGTAGTGATGAGTCGAACCGCACCTGTGCGCGCCATGATAGCCTCACAGGAGTCGGCCAAAGCATGCAACACGGCAGGGTCGGAACCCGAGAACTGTGCCTCGATAGGATATTTCTTGTACATCAAGTTGTAACGTTTGAACTTGACGTAGGCGTCGGGGAACATAGCATCAACATGCTCCTGAATCTCGTCCATATTCTTCTTCAACGCTTCGGGCGACTGGAAGTCGATAATCAACTCGCCGTATGCCAGAGACGGGGTGGCGATGCTTCGAACCAAGTTGTAGCGAGAAGGCGTACCGCCCGTAGAAGCCACAATATGAGTCACTTCGGGACGGGTTTTCAGATACTCCTGAATCTTGTTCAAGTCCTCTTCCACCTGCTTGTAGTTGTTACCTTCCGGCAACTTGTACTCCATATACAACTGGTCGTACTCCATATCGGGGAAGAAAGCCTGCGGAATGAACTTGTACGAATAACCGGAAACGACCATCAGGATGACAAGCACCGCGATGGTGGTCCAACGGTGATCGAGCACCCACTCAAGCAACGAGGTGAGTCGGCGGTAGGCCCAACCGTTGTATTCGGAAGCATTGTGACGCTCCTCATCGCCCTCCTCCATACCGACACGTTTCGATGTACGTGTGCGGAAAAGGTGAGCCAACCAAGAGTGCTTCTGCATCTCCACCTGACGACGTTCTGCATACTTGTCCTTGACACGGTGAGCATGGTCGTGCGCCTTCATCGCCATCCGGTCCGTCTTGCCATAAAGCATGGCTCCCGACATGATTGGCACATGTACCAAAGCAAGAATCCAAGAGAGCAAAAGGGAGACGGACATGACAATAAAGAGGTCACGCACATAGAGTCCGGTGGTGTCGGGAGAAAGGAAGATAGGCAAGAAAGCCAAGATGGCAATCAGGGTAGCGCCCAACAAGGGCATGGCCGTTTTCTTGCCCGTGGCCGTCAGAGAGTGCATCTGACCCATGCCATTCTTCTTATCGACCAACACACCATCGACAATGACGATGGCATTATCGACCAACATACCCATGGCCAAGATGAAGGAACCCAACGAAACGCGCTGCAACGTTCCATCGAGGGCATAAAGCACCATGATGGAACCCAACACGATGATAATCAAACTGTAACCGATAATCAAACCGGAACGGAAGCCCATGAAGACCATCAGGACGACAACCACCAGAAGAACCGACTCCATGAGGTTAATCAGGAAGGTCGATAGGGCATTGTTGACACGCTCCGGTTGGAAGAAGACCTTGTGATACTCCACTCCGACAGGCATCTGCGCCTGCAACTGTTTCATCTTGGCATCGACCACCTTACCTATCTTGGTGATGTCCGTGCCCGATACCGCCGAGATGGAGATTCCCAACGACTTCTGACCATCGTAGGCCATCGAATTGCGGACCGGTTCATCATAGTCGAGGGTGACGTTGGCAATATCATACAAACGGAGTTGATCCTTCTCATGTCCCTGAATGATGAGGGAACGGATGTCGTCCACCGAGGTAGAGCGGTCGCCCACCGTGACGCGGACGCGGTTGTTGCCATTATCGAAATAACCGCCATAGACCGTTTCCGTCTGGCCATTCAACGTATTGATGACCTCCAACGGAGAGACACCCAAGTTGGCCATTCGGTCACGACGCAAGGTGACGTTGATACACTCATTGCGCTTGCCATAGATATCGACGCGGGAGACACCATCGATGTTGGCAATCTCACGTTTCATGAACTCGGCATAGTCGGACAACTGCTTGTCACTCATGCCGTCACCCGTGATGGCATAGAACATACCGAACACATCGCCAAAGTCGTCTCGCACCTGTACCGTACTTACGCCCGCCGGCAAAGAGACCGCTCCAACCTTGCGGCGCATGATGTCCCAATGTTGTTCCAAGGCATCGTTCGGCACGGTGCTGAGTAGTTCGACCGTGATGATACACATATCGGCATAGCAATACGATTGCACGGAGTTGACATTGGGTGTCTGGCGAATGGACTTCTCCAACGGATCGACCAACTCCAGTTCCACCTCGTGCGCCGAAGCACCCGGATAGACGCCAACCACCAAGGCCTGGCGCACTTTCAGCTCGGGGTCTTCGAGCTTCGACATATCATAGTAGGCATACAAACCACCCAAAATAAGTACAGCTATAATGAGATGTACCAGTTTGTAGTTTGCAAACGCCCATTTTCCAAAATCCATAGTAATCAAATAAACTTTGAACGAAAACGAAAACGAAAATCGTTGAACGAAAACGATAACGAAAACGAAAAATCGCTAACCGTTAAACATTAAGCGTTGAACGAAAACGATAACGAAAACGAAAATCCGCTAACCGTTAAACATTAAACGTTAACCGTTAACCCTTAACCGTTAACCCTTTAACCAATTACAGCAGGCCACCGACATTCTCCTTCGAGGTTGTTGGGTTCGGACGAACGGCCAAACCATCGGACAGATGGTGAACGCCGCACTCCACAACACGTTGACCTGGCTGAATGCCCGACACGACTTTCATGTCACCACCCACCGTCAGAGCGGTTACATACACAGGAACCTGACGAATAGTGCCCTGATGGTCATCGCCTTCATATACAAAGACATAACTCTGGTCCCCCTTGTGGAAGACAGCGCTGGCGGGCACTTCGAGAGGCACATTGCCCTCCACCTTATAGACGATATCGACCAGAGCGGTCATGCCTGGAGTCACTTTCTTGAGGGTCTCTTTGTTCTCCCCCTTGTTCTCCAAGAGGAAACGCACCTCGTAGAGCTGGTTGGCATTGGCCCGTTGCGAAATACTGGTCAGGCGCAGAGGGAACTGCTTGCCAGGCAAGACATCGAACATAACGGTGAAATAGTCGAACGACTCCTCGCGCATATACTCCGAAGCAGGGATATTGATAACTACCTCCAATCCGTTGGAACAGAACAAAGAGGCAATAGGCATACCTGCCGAAACGGTTTCATGATCTTCGTGCAGCACCTTCTGGACGTAGCCGTTGAAAGGTGCCTTGAGTTGGCAATCGGCCAACTGATCCTTGGCATGTTGGTACTTGGCAGTAATCTGCTCCAAACCATAACGCGCCTTGTCGTAGTTCTGCGCGGTGGTGCTGCCATCGTTATAGAGGGCGATGACTCGTTCACAATCGGCCTTGATCTGTGCATATTCGGCCTCGGTGGCCGATAGTTGCACCTGATAGTCGCGGTCATCCATGACGGCAATCACCTGTCCTTCACGGACATAGTCACCCTCTTTCACCTTGACATTGGCCAAGGTGCCGCTCACGCGAAAGGCAACATTAGACGTATTGATGGCGCGCGTCTGAGCGGGATAAGATGTGTGTTCCGACGCAGCCACTTGCTTCACTTGCGTCAGACGGACCAGAGGAACTTCAGATACTGTCACCTCTTTCTGCCCGCAGGCAGAGAAAATAACCAATACAGAAAAAAGTGAAAAATGAGCAAATTTCATATTTACAAGTTTTTCTTTAAATAACGGTACAATTGAGTATAAATATAATTAGATGTATTACCACCGCGAATGAAGTGATTGCGGTTGGTATAGATGTGCATGTCAAAAGGAATGTCGGCCTGTACCAGACACTCGGTCAACTCATAGGTGTTCTGCGGGTGGACATTGTCGTCGAACGTACCGCTGATGACCAAAAGACCGCCTTTGAGGTTCTTGCTACGCTCCAGGACGCTGGCTTTCTTGTAGCCCTCGGCATTCTCCTGTGGGGTACGCATGTAACGCTCCGTATAGACCGTATCGTAGAACTTGAAGTCGGTGACAGGGGCAACCGCCATGCCCAACTTATAGACATCGTTACCTCCGCACAGAGCCATTAACGTGTTGTAACCACCGAAACTCCAACCCCACAAGGCCATGCGGTTGGCATCGACGAAAGGCAACTTGGCAACGTACCGGCCGGCATGGAGCAGGTCTTCCGACTCACGGACACCCAATTCGCAATAGGTCTGTCGCTCCCAAGCGGCTCCACGAGCGCCCGTACCACGTCCATCGACGCAAGCCACTACATAGCCCTCCTGATTGAGGAACTGCTCCCAGTCGAACTTCCAACGATCCAGCACCTGCTGACTACCCGGGCCTCCATACTGCTCCATCAGGAGCGGGTATTTCTTGTTGGGGTCGAAGTCATAAGGCTTGGTCAGATAACCGTTGAGCACATCGCCGTTCGGCGTGATGAACTGAAAGAACTCACGTTTGCTACGACGGGCAAAATGTTCGGAATCACGAAGTTTCTGATTATCCTGCATCACCTTGACCAACTTCAGGTTCGAAACGGTCTCCAACGTGACGCGCATAGGCGTGTCGGCATCACTATAGAAGTGCTGCATATAGACAAAGCCCTGACTGAAGGCAGCCGAGTGTGTACCACGGCAACCCTTGCCATCCTTTCCTCCATTGAAGAGCGGAATCATCTGTCCCTTGGCATTGACCTTGTAGATGCCTCGCGTCAACTCGGCAGGCATGTCGGAATCTTGACCGACGTACGCTGTCTGGACGTAGGCCGTCTTGGTCTTCGAGTCGTAGCCATAGACGTCGGTGACGTCGAAACTACCTTGCGTGATCTGCCTCTGGAGGTTGCCCGACAGGCCATAATAGTAGAGGTGACGATAACCCGACTTCTCGCTCACGAAGGTGAAACCGTCCTCGTAGAAGCGAATCAAGTCCATATTATCGGACGACACATACTGTGGATTGGTGTCCTGCAACACCTGTTTGCACACGCCCGATGCCGGGTTGACAAAGTGCAGACGGAAGTCCGACTGATGCCGGTTGAAGGTCATCACCGCCATCTGGTTCTCCTGACGCGTTGGCACCAGACGCATGATGTAACCATCTTCGTCACAAGGTACGCGCAGGGGGATATTCTTTCGGTTATAGACATCGTAGCTCCAAGCCGTCACCTTGCTGTTCTGCTCTCCGGCGACGGGGTACTTGTATCTATAGATGCCGGGATAGAGTTCATACTCCGACAACGTAGGCGACGCACCTTGATAGAGCGGCAAGGTATATTCCTTGACCTCACTCTCGTCGAACTTCAAGTAACAGAGGTACTTCGAGTCGGGGCTCCACGCCAAAGCGCTGTTCATCGAGAACTCCTCCTCATACACCCAATCGGGCACACCGTTGATGATCTTGTTCTTCTCGCCATCCTCGGTCACCTGGCGTTCGCTCTTCTCAATGGAGGCGCTCATAATCTTGGTAATGAAGAGGTTATTGTCGCGCATGAAGGCCACGGCGCGTCCATCGGGAGCCAACTTGGCGGCTTGCACCTTCCCCTCGGTGAGGCGCTTGAAGTTGTTGCGACGCACGCCGCCCGACTCGATGACGTAGTAGAAATAGTCGGCCTTGAACGAACGTCGATAGATAGATTCGGGATTGGCATACACCAAGAGGCGCTCCTCGTCCTGACTGAGTTCGTACCCAGCCAACTTGAGGTGCTGCACATCTATCTTCTCGTCATTACGCACATTGTCCAACGTCATCAACGTATCGACAGCAGCGCCATTGCTGTATTGGTACTTCACAATGGCACGCCCGTTCGGTGTGATGGCGGTATAGTGTTTTCCGTCGGCGGTGGAACGAAACACAGGAGCACTCCGCTGGGCATAATCGCCATTACGGAATGCTTTAATCGTCAACTTCTCAGCGGCAGAAACATGCAAGGAAACAGCTCCGATGACCATCGAGAGCAATAACAATGGATTATTCACTTGTACCGATGTATAACAAAGGGTTATTCTATTCAAGTTTCGCAAGCTTTACAACTTGCGAAACTTGAAAGGAGTTAATGGTAGTTATCTGGAGTTATCGCTGCGCTCACGGAGTTAACGGACGGCACAACAGTGAACCTAAAGGGTTTCCGACAACAGAAGCATTCGTCTGTTAACTCCCGTTATCTACTGTTAACTCCATGAAATTAACTCCCCTATCGCACCAGCGAAACTATAGTTTTTCTTTTTTCTCAGAACTGGTCGTTGCCGACACATTCGCACAACTGGTCGTAGATGGCGGCATAGTTCTTGGAACGCAGGAACTTGTCCAACAATTCAGCATGACGGGGATTGTGCATGTCGCTTCCCAGGAAGTTGACATATCCCTGGTCCAACATCCAGTAAGCCATCTTCTTGGCCACATCGCCATACATGCCGGCAAACGAGAGGATGTTCACCTGGAACTCCACCTGATGCTCCTGCAAGTGATGATAGAATCGGCCATGATGACCTGCGTAGTACATATATCGCTCGGGGTGAGCCAATATCAGATAGTAACCGTCCGAAAGGAGTCGCTCCACCACCTTGTCGAAGATAGGGATGGGATGCGAGAAGGCATTCTCGATCAACAAGTATTTGCCATGCAGGGGGCGGATAACGCAACTTGGGTCTCCAAACTTGCCCGTCTGCATCATCTCCAGGAACGAATCGTCCACGCGATACTCGAAACTGAAGTCCTCGCACTCAATCGCGATACCCTGCTCCGACGCATTCTTTTTCAGGTCGTCGAACAACGGCTGGATAATCTCGGGCGTATTCATGAAGCGTGGAGAGGTATGGTGGGGCGTAAAGACCACCTTCTCGACACCGAACGTCTGCATGGAACGGAGCATCGACAGGGAGTCGTCCATCGAACCGGAACCATCATCGACACCCGGTATGAGGTGACAATGCAACTCTCGCTTATAGGGCAAAGGTAGGAGTTCTCTTTTCTTGAATAAAAAATCGAACATATTTGGGTACTGAAAATCTATTATATTCAAACCTGCTCTCGGGATGTTTATTTCGAATCGCCAATGACATCTCTCCTCTGGGCAGGGTGGTCATTCCTGTAGGTTGTTTTTCTGTCCGATCGATGTTTTCGTAGATATTTTCTCTTTTCGTCACCCTTCTATGAGGGTATTATGAGCCTTCGGTGAGGGTATTATCTCCTCTCAGGAAAAATAAACTCCACCGAGGCACATCTTGTAGAAAATTCCACTATTGCATGATAGATATGCCTCCGACGTACAGGCAACCTTCCACGTCAGTTCCGGCCGATGGGAGGACTCTCCCTCCATCCCATTCACTATCGTTCACCTTGCCGTCGGGCTTCTCTGGAGCTTCTCCCTTCTTGCTGCCTTTTAAAAGGACGAAAAAGGGAGCAAAAAGAACGGAAAAAGAACGGAAAAAGAAAGCAACTCCGTTACGACGACGGTGGGACAACAGCTTGCGGACGTTTGTCGGGAACTGCCTAAGGATAATGATAAATAATCGGGAACGACTACTTATTATTACGTTTGCAAATATACTTATTCCTACAATAAAATCCAACATTTCAAAGAAAAAGTCCAGTAATTCGCCCATTTTTTTTCATATTATGCTATATTTTCAAAGCAGAAAACAAAAAAAATGATTGAAAAGCATCTTATTTTAGAAACTTATTTGTATCTTTGCGCGGAAATATAAAAACCTACATACATTATCCAACCTAAAAAACAACATGAAGAATTTTAGTAAGCTTTTCGGCCTTGCAGTTATTGCTTTGCCAATTGTAAGCAGTTGCTCCAGTCCTAAGGAGCCAGTCTTAACCAAGTCGGGACTTGACCCGCAGAAGTTCGTCGCTACCATCAACGGCAAGCAGACAGGCCTCTACACCTTGACCAATGCCAACGGCATGGAGGTTTGCTTCACCAACGTAGGTGGACGTATCGTCAGCATCATGGTGCCCGACCGCAACGGCGAACTGAAGGACGTCGTGCTCGGTTTTGACAATGTTTTGCAATATGCTAATATGGATTCACTCGGCAACGTCGGCAAGGGCGACACCCCATCGGACTTCGGTGCCAGCATCGGCCGTTACGCTAACCGTATCGCTCAGGGCAAGTTCACCTTGGACGGCACCGAGTATAACCTACCAAAGAACAACTTCGGCCACTGCCTGCACGGCGGTCCAACCGGTTGGCAGTATCAGGTCTATGATGCAACCTACAGCGAGGACAGCACCTCTATCACCATGAGCATCGTCTCTCCTGATGGCGACAATGGTTTTCCTGGCACCGTCAAGGCAAGCTGCACCTACACCCTTACCGACGAGAACGAGTTGGTCTTGACCTACAGCGCTACCACCGACAAGCCAACCATCATCAATATGACCAACCACTCTTACTTCAACCTGAGTGGCGATCCTAACAACAAGATTACAGAGGATTCGTTGATTATCTTCTCTAACCAGATGACTCCAGTCGATACCACCTTTATGACCACTGGCGAGATCCGCAACATCGAACCTGGCACTCCATTCGACTTCCTGCCAAAGAAGGATGCTCCTCACATGTTCCAGGTTGGCGCTCAGATCGATGCCGACGACGAGCAGATCAAGAACGGCAAAGGCTACGATCACAACTGGGTATTGTTGCCAGCTCCAGAGGGTTCTGAGAAACTCGACCTCCCTGCTTGCATCCTGATGAGCCCAAAGAGTGGCATCGTCCTGATTGTCAAGACCACCGAGCCTGGCGTTCAGTGCTACTCGGGCAACTTCCTCGACGGCACCGCCATCGGCAAGAAGGGCATCGCCTACCAGCTGCGCACCGGTATCTGTCTGGAGACTCAGAAGTATCCTGACACACCAAACAAGCCAGAGTGGCCTTCGTGCGTACTCCGTCCAGGCGAGGAGTATTCGAGCGTAACTATCTTCAAGTTCTCTACCGACAACGCCAAGAAGTAATCGCCCGTGAAACATCTCAACTGGATAGCGATTGCTACCATGTGGGCCATCCTCTGCATGATAGCTTTCGTTACCAACATAGCAGCTCCCTTTGGAAACATCTGGTCCACTCACTACGAGTGGGCCGGCATGGTCGGTAATCTGATGAACTTCGCAGCTTACCTCTTCATGGGCATTCCATCGGGAGCGCTATTGGTTCACTTCGGGTATAAAAAGACTATTCTCATTGCCCTCGCCACAGGTGCTGTCGGCATGGGCACACAATTGGCTTCTGGGTATATCGGCGACTCCACCTCGCTCCTTTCTATTGGCGGGCAGGCGGTCGGCCTCAACTTCCTGGTTTACTTGCTGGGTGCCTTGATTTGCGGATTCTGCGTCTGCATCCTCAACACGTGCGTCAACCCCATGATCAACCTTCTGGGCGGTGGCGGCAACACAGGATACCAGCTGATTCAAGCCGGCGGCACGCTCAATTCGCTGGTGGGTTCCATTGCCCCCATGGCGACGGGTGCGTTGATTGGCACATTGACCAAGGAGAGCGACATCACGGAAGTGGCTCCGCTCTGTCTGGTGGCGATGGGCATTTTCATCACCTCGCTTGTCATCATCAGTTTCATTCGGTTGGAAGAACCGCAAGGCGACCTCTCGCAAGAACACTTCGAGCACTCGCCCTTGCACTTCAACCACTTCCGTCTGGGTGCCCTGGCTATCTTCTTTGCCGTCGGCATCGAGGTCGGCATTCCCAGCATGCTCAATGCCTGGATCAGTCACCTGACGGATGCGAACGGAGAGGCCATTGAGGGCACCGCCACCACGGCAGGGGTCTTGACGGGCCTCTATTGGCTCATGATGATGGCGGGTCGATTCATCTGCACCCTCATCTCGGGGAAGATTTCGCCTCGCCGACAATTGCAGATTGCCTGCTACGCCGGCATGGGATTGTTGCTTCTGGCACAATGCACTGGATCCGTCGCTATCCCTTGGCAAGAGACTACCATCCCGTTGGCAAGTGTGTTCATCGTGCTCTGTGGCCTCTTCACGTCGGTACTCTGGGCAGCCATCTTCAACCTGGCTACTGCCGACTTGGGCAAATATACCGCCAAGGCATCGGGCATCTTCATGACCATGGTGGTGGGCGGAGGCGTGATGCCCCTCATCCAAGAGAATGTCTTACGACCAACGGTAGGCTACCTCGGTTCGTATTTCCTGATCATCTTCCTGTTCGGCTACATATTATATTATAGCCTGCACGGATACCGAGTCCTACAAAAGAGTCTCTGAAGACTCACCAAAAAAGACAAACCAAACTTAATTACAATACACAAAATTAACTTATTTTTCGCATGGACAAAATCCTTTCCGCACTTGGTTCAAACGGCTTCGAAACCATCGACTACGTGGTTTTCGCCGCTTACATCGTGCTTCTGGTTGGTTTGGGCATGTTCCTGAGCCGCTCTAAGAAGGGCGAAGAGAAATCATCTACCGACTACTTCCTCGCAGGTAACACCCTGACTTGGTGGGCAGTAGGTGCTTCGCTCATTGCTGCCAACATCTCGGCAGAACAATTCATCGGCATGTCTGGTTCGGCTTACGCATCGGGCATTGCACAGGCCGCCTACGAATTGATGGCAGCCGCCACCTTGCTCGTTGTGGGCAAGTTCCTCCTTCCACTCATGATCGAGAAGAAGATTTTCACCATTCCTCAGTTCCTTCGTGAACGTTACAACTGGGGTGTAGGTTTCGCCTTCTCGCTGTTGTGGTTGTTCCTCTACGTATTCGTTAACCTTACCTCTGTAGCTTGGCTCGGTGCCTTGGCTATCCAGCAGATTCTGGGCTTGCCTACCGACATGACCGTCATGGTGGCTGGCATGGAGATTGATCAGGTTCGTCTGGTCATCATCCTCGCCCTCTTCCTCATTGCCGGTATCTACTCTATCTACGGCGGTTTGGCATCAGTAGCTTGGACCGACGTGATGCAGGTTACCTTCCTGGTGGGTGGTGGTTTGATTACCGCCTATGCCGCTCTTGACGTCATCGGTGCCGAGATGGGCCTCGGTGGTGCTCTCGATGCACTTGGCCACATCAAGGATTACTTGGCATCTATCCCAGGCGATAAGCACTTCAACCTTGTCGTTACCCGTAACGAAGAACTCTATCCTGTCATCAACGGTGTAACCGATGCTGCCGGCAACGTCGTACAGAAGGAGGATCCATTCTTCACCAACCCTGGCATCGTCCTCATCTTCGGTGCTCTCTGGTTGACCAACCTCGGCTACTGGGGCTTCAACCAGTACATCATCCAGAAGGGCTTGGCTGCCAAGTCGTTGGCCGAGGCTAAGAAGGGTATGGTGTTCGCTGCCTTCCTGAAGATTCTCATCCCATTCATCGTATGTATCCCAGGCGTTTGTGCTTTCTACATCATGAACGCTCCTGAGTGTGATGGCCTCCGTCAGACCTTGGCTGGTACTATCAGCCGTTCCGACGATGCCTATCCATTCTTGATCCGCAACTTCACTCCTACCTTCGTCAAGGGCTTGAGCTTTGCTGCCTTGGCTGCTGCCGTTATTTCTTCGTTGGCATCCATGTTCAACTCTACCTCTACCCTCTTCACGATGGATATCTACAAGCAGTTCATCAACAAGACTGCATCGGAGAAGCAGTTGGTCAACGTGGGTCGTCTCACCTCGGTATGTGCTTTGGTGATCGCCCTCATCGCTGTCTATCCTTTGATGGGTGGTATTGACCAGGCCTTCCAGTTCATTCAGGAGTACTCAGCCTTCGTTTATCCTGGCGTCGTAGTCATCTTCGGCCTCGGTTTGCTCTGGAAGCGTGCCAGCGGTACTGCTGCTGTTGTCTGCGCCATCGGCACCTTCGCCTTCTCTATCATCTACAAGTTTGCCTTCCCTGAGATGCCATTCCTGGTACGTTCAGGCGTAGTCTTCATCACCCTGGTTATCCTCTTCGTCTGGATTTCGCTCAAGAGCAAGAAGGCTGTCGAGGCTGACAAGTTGGACGAGAAGACCATCTGCACTCAGTTGCGTTGGAGCACCATCATGTTCTGTGTTGCTGCCGTTTCGATGATCCTCTTCGTTTGCAGTTTCTTCAACGACACCATGCACATCCACGGTTTCGAGGGCGCTATGATCTTCTTCGCTGCCATCACCGCAACCATTGGTTTCTATCTCCGTTCGAATGCTAAGGATAAGGTTCAGGATGCCAAGTTGGTAGCCATCGACCTCAAGATTTTCGATACCGACCGCACCTTCAACATCGGTGCTGCTGGCGTCATCATCATCTTGACTATCCTCTACGTTGCCCTCTGGTAATCCGACCAGTTTAGCAATTTCTACAAACCTACTCCCTCGCTCCTTCAGGTGCGGGGGCGTAGGCTTACTTACTAAAATACCTCTATACAAATAATAACTAACCAAATAGATTATAAAGATATGCTCGAAGAATTAAAGAAACAGGTTTTCGATGCAAACATCGAACTTGTCAAGCAAGGTTTGGTCATCTACACTTGGGGCAACGTCTCAGGTATTGACCGCGAGAAGGGTTTGGTTGTCATCAAACCATCGGGTGTCGATTATGACGTCATGAAAGCCGAAGATATGGTCGTCGTTGACCTCCAGACAGGCAAGGTCGTAGAGGGTGACTTGAACCCATCGAGCGACACTCCTACTCACTTGGAGCTCTACAAGGCTTTCCCAAACATCAAGGGTATTGTTCACACCCACTCTACTTATGCTACCGCCTTTGCACAGGCAGGTTGCTCAATTCCTAACATCGGCACCACCCACGCCGACTATTTCTACAAGGACATCCCTTGCACCGACGACATGGTCAAGGAGCAGATGGCCGAGTACGAGAAGGAGACGGGTACGGTCATCATCAACAAGTTCAACGAGTTGGGCATCAACCCTGACCACACTCCCGCCGTCCTTGTCAAGAACCACGGTCCTTTCTCTTGGGGCACCTCTCCTGCCAACGCAGTCTATAATGCCAAGGTCATGGAACAATGCGCCAAAATGGCTTTCGTCTCTTTCACTATCAACCCAATGACCCGCATGAACCCATTGCTGGTTGAAAAGCACTATATGCGCAAGCACGGACCTAACGCATATTATGGTCAAAAAAAGAAATGAGGTAATTGAAAGTTGAAAATTGAAAATTGAAATGCCTTACTTATACGAAAATCCAAATAATATTATTTGGAACAAGAGCAAAGAATTTGCGGTGCGAATAGTCAAATTATCTCAGTTTTTACAAAACGACAAACACGAATTTGTACTTTCTCACCAGATCCTGAAAAGTGGAACCAGCATCGGTGCCAACATTCGTGAAAGCAAAAATGCTCAAAGCATTTCAGATTTCATTCACAAACTTGAGATTGCACTCAAAGAGTCTGATGAAACAGAGTATTGGCTCGACCTCTTATTTGAAACTGATTATATACCAACAGAGCAATATCAACTTCTTTTGTCCCAAAACAAAGAACTGACAGCTTTGCTTGTGAGTATAATCAAAAAGTTGAAAAACAAAAGAGATATTATTGACAACAAGAATAAATAACCGAAAAAAGGAAGTTGAATATTAATACATCGACCAGTTCTTATTAGCTTGGTTTTTCAATTTTCAACTTTCAATTTTCAATTAAAAAAACACAACTATGTTTAATGATTTAGAACTTTGGTGGGTCACTGGTGCCCAGTTGCTCTATGGTGGTGATGCAGTCGTTGCAGTTGACGCTCACTCTAAGGAGATGGTAGAAGGCTTGAATAAGGGTGGTATCATTCCTATCAAGATTGTTTATAAGAATACAGCCAACTCTTCGGACGAGGTAGAGGCAGTGATGAAGGCCGCTAACAACGAGCCTAAGTGTGTCGGTGTCATCACCTGGATGCACACTTTCTCTCCAGCCAAGATGTGGATCAAGGGTCTGCAGGCTTTGCAGAAGCCATTGCTCCACTTCCACACTCAGTACAACGCCGAGATTCCTTGGGACACCATGGATATGGACTTCATGAACCTCAACCAGAGCGCTCACGGCGATATCGAGTTCGGTCACATCTGCACCCGTATGCGTGTACCACGCAAGGTCGTTGTTGGTTACTGGAAGAGCGAAGAGGCTCAGAAGAAGATTGCCGTTTGGGCTCGTGTAGCTGCTGGTGTTGCTGACGCTCACAACGTTCGTTGCTTGATGTTCGGTATGAACATGAACAACGTTGCCGTTACCGATGGTGACCGCGTTGAGTTCGAGCAGCGTCTTGGCTACCATGTTGACTACTACCCAGTTTCTTCTTTGATGGATTACTTCAAGAAGGTGACCGATGCAGAGGCAGACGCTCTCGTTGAGGAGTACAAGAAGGAGTACACCATCAAGATTGACGAGTCGGGCGAGAAGGTATATTGGGAGAAGGTCAAGAATGCCGCCAAGGCCGAAATCGCTTTGCGTCGCGTCTTGAAGGACGAGGGTGCTACCGCCTTCACCACCAACTTCGATGACCTCGGCGATGCCGACATCAACGATCCAAACTTCGTAGGCTTCGACCAGATTCCAGGCCTCGCTTCTCAGCGCCTTATGGCCGAGGGTTATGGTTTCGGTGCCGAGGGTGACTGGAAGACTGCATGCCTCTACCGCACTCTCTGGGTTATCCAGCAGGGTATGCCAACCGGTTGTTCCTTCCTGGAGGACTACACCCTCAACTTCGCCGGTGACCGCAGCTCTATCCTCCAGAGCCACATGCTCGAGGTTTGTCCTCTCATCGCTACCGACAAGCCAACCCTCGAGGTTCACTTCCTCGGCATCGGTATCCGCAAGCAGCAGACCGCCCGTCTCGTCTTCACCTCGAAGGTCGGCAAGGGCATCAAGGCCACTGTTGTTGACCTCGGCAACCGCTTCCGCCTCATCACTCAGGAGGTAGAGTGCATCAAACCAAAGCCAATGCCAAACCTCCCTGTTGCTTCTGCTCTCTGGGTTCCACAGCCTTCCTTCGAGGTGGGTGCCGGCGCTTGGATTCTCGCAGGTGGTACTCACCACAGTGCCTTCTCGTACGACATCACTGCCGAATACTGGGAGGACTTTGCCGAAATCCTTGGCATCGAGTACGTTCAGATCAACAAGAACACCACCACCAGCGAGTTCAAGAAGGAACTCCGCATGAATGAGGTGTACTACATGCTCAACAAGTCACTCATGTAATTATATAACCACGAAATGCACGAAAAAGCACGAAAAAAATAGTTCTTGCTTAACGTGCATTTCGTGGCACATAAATATAAGCCACGAAAAGAAAACTACAATACGAAAAAAAATCAAAATTTCGTGTATTTCGTGGTTATAAATAACTACTACGAAAATGCTATACGCGGAAGAAGTCTACAACATAAACGGAGCCATGTTCGAAGTTTTCAAGAACCTGGGACCTGGACTTCTTGAAAAAGTATATCAAGAAGCTTTGGAAATAGAATTCAAACTTCGAGACATTCCATACGAAAGAGAAAAGAGATTCAACATCGTTTATAAAGGGAATTTATTAGAGCAGCAATACATAGCAGATTTCGTTTGTTATGGGAAAATAATCATAGAATTGAAATCTGTCAGTGAAGTTACAGACGTTCATCGAGCTCAAGTAATCAATTATTTGAAGATAACAAGTCTTAGACTGGCTCTACTGCAAAACTTCAATGTTTCAACCCTTCAAGCGGCAGAAAGGATTATTAACTAATATCTTTCGTGTTTTTCAAGTTCTTTTTGCTTCTTACTTTCTCCTGAAAACACATGCTATTTTTTTCGTGTATTTCGTGTATTTCGTGGTTAAATCTTCAAAACAATGACTGCTAAAGAAACTATCATATCTGGCAAGGCCATCCTCGGTATCGAGTTTGGTTCGACCCGTATCAAGGCGGTTCTTATCGATGCTGAGAACAAGCCTATTGCCCAAGGTAGCCACGAGTGGGAAAATCAGTTGGTCGATGGCCTCTGGACCTACAATATCGACCGTATCTGGTACGGCTTGCAGGACTGCTATGCAGACCTCCGCAAGAACGTCATCGCTCAGTATGACTGCGAGATAGAACAACTCGCTGCCATCGGCATCTCGGCCATGATGCATGGCTATATGGCCTTTGGCGGACACGACGAGAAGTTGCTCGTTCCATTCCGCACCTGGCGCAACACCAACACCGGTGCTGCTGCTGCCGAGTTGTCGAAACTCTTCAACTTCAACATCCCGTTGCGTTGGAGCATCTCTCACCTCTACCAGTGCATCCTCGACGGCGAAGAGCATGTCAAGGACATCACTTACCTGACCACCCTGGCCGGTTATATCCACTGGCGTCTGACGGGTCAGAAGGTACTGGGTGTCGGCGATGCCTCGGGTATGCTTCCTGTTGACTCTAACACCAAGAGTTACGACAAAGAGATGGTCCGCAAGTTCAACGAACTCGTTGCTCCTAAGGGCTATCCCTGGAAGTTAGAGGATATCCTCCCCAAGAGCCTCTCGGCTGGCGAAGATGCCGGTACACTGACTGCCCACGGTGCAGAGCGTCTCGACATCTCTGGTCACCTCAAACCAGGTTGCCCACTCTGTCCTCCAGAGGGTGATGCCGGCACGGGCATGACCGCCACCAACGCTGTCAAGCAGCGCACTGGCAATGTCTCAGCAGGTACTTCCAGCTTCTCGATGATTGTCTTGGAGAAGAGTCTCAGCAAGCCAAACGAGATGATCGATATGGTCACCACTCCAGACGGCAGCCCTGTCGCCATGGTACACTGCAACAACTGCACCTCTGACATCAACGCTTGGGTCAAGCTCTTCAAGGAGTACCAGGAGTTGCTCGGCGTACCTGTTGACATGAACCAGGTCTATGCTCTGCTCTACAACAATGCCCTGAAGGGAGATGCCGATTGTGGTGGCGTTCTTGCCTACAACTACATCTCTGGCGAACCTGTCACCGGTCTGGCCGAGGGTCGTCCAATGGTTGTACGCAGCGCCAACGACAAGTTCAACCTCGCCAACTTCATCCGCACCAACCTCTACGCTACTGTAGCCGTATTGAAGATTGGTAACGACGTCCTCTTCAAGGAGGAGAAGATCAAGGTCGATCGCATCACCGGTCACGGTGGTCTGTTCAAGACTCCTGGTGTAGGTCAGCGCATCCTCGCTGCCGCCCTCAATTCGCCAATCTCTGTCATGGAGACAGCAGGCGAAGGAGGTGCATGGGGTATCGCCCTCTTGGCAGGTTTCTTGGTCAACAACCATCGCAACCTCTCGTTGCCTGACTATCTGGACGACGTTGTCTTTGCAGGCAACACAGGTACCGAGATTGCTCCTACTCCCGAGGACGTTGCTGGTTTCAATGCCTACATTGAGCAGTACAAGGCCGGTCTCGCCATCGAGCAAGCAGCTGTCAAGGCCAAGAAGGCCTAATCCAGTTCTTACTGCATAATCAAGCCGCATCGCAGGTCGAAAAGGGTTCATCCCTCTCGCCTCCGATGCGGCTTTCTCTTTATATTGAGGTCCTTTGCAAGGTTTAATCAACCAGATTGCTCTCTGCTTGAACAAATAGTCTTCTCAAAACTTCACCAAGATACGGAACACCTGACCTGGATTGGCAGCCCATTGTTCCATAGTCTTTTGAGCTTCTTCCGGAGCAATGATGCCCGAGATGAATGACTCCATAGGCAACTTCACCCGCGACATCATACGCATGACAGCACGGAAGTCGTTGGGCATAGCATTGCGCGAACCGCGAATATCCAACTCCTTCTGTACGAAGTATTTGGTTTGGAAAGAAACCTCATTCTTGCTATATCCGATGCATACCACGCGACCCGTAAAACCGACTGCGTCGATGGCAGTCTGATATGTTATAGGAGATCCAACTGCTTCTATCACACAGTCAGCGCCCATTCCGTCTGTTATCTCATTGATACGCTCTACGACATTCTCTGTCTTCGAGTTGATGCCGAAAGCTGCACCACATTGCTTGGCCAATGCCAACTTTTCGTCCGAGATATCACAGGCAACGACCATAGCACCACGTTGTACGGCACGGAGAATGGCACCCAGACCAACCATGCCGCAACCAAAGACAAGCACCGTATCAATATCGGTCACCTGACCACGATCCACAGCATGGAAACCTACCGACATAGGTTCAATCAAAGCGCAGTCACGGGCCGACACTCCTTTGACGGGAATAATCTTCTGCCAAGGCAAGGAGATATACTCACGCATGGCGCCATCTCGCTGAACGCCAAGTGTCTCGTTGTTCTTGCAGGCATTGACTCGTCCGTTACGACAAGAGGCACAATGTCCGCAGTTGGTATATGGATTGACCGTAACCACTTGGCCGACAGTCAATTCTTCGGGGCAACCCTCTCCGACTGCTTCGATGACGGCACCTATCTCATGACCAGGAATAACGTTGGGTTTGGCCATTGCATTGCGACCCAAGAAAGTATTGAGGTCGCTTCCACAAAAGCCGACATACTGGAGTTTCAACAAAACCTCTCCGCTTTTCACTTCGGGCTTGGGGAGTTCATTGACCTGTATTTTCTGCAGGTCTGTAATTCTTAAAGCTTTCATATTTTACAGGATTATATAGACTATATAAATATATAGGAACTATAGTAAATATAGTCACTATACTATCTTTTCACCATTATTCACTCATATTCTTGATATAGGGCAACTCGGGCAATTGGTTGAAGCCGTACAGACGGACGGCATTCTCGCCCAAGAAGGCACGCTTCTCGACCTCCGTGAAGAGGTGGTCTGGGTCCTTTACAACGAAGTCGTAACTCATCTTGTAGGTAATCGCAGTGATGGTACGCGGATAATCGGACCCCCACATCAGTTTCTCGATACCCACTTCATCTGCCGCCTCTCGGATAGCCCTCAGCGCCGATGGGTAAGGATAGAACTCGCTGTTAAACAACCAAGTAATACCTCCGCTCTCCACATAGACATTCTTGGCACGCGCCAACTTGATCTGCTCCATCCAACCTGGCACCGTCACCATACCGAAATGGCCGATAGCAATCTTCAAGTTCGGGCACTCGTCAATCACCTCTTTCATGGCCCCGACATGATATTCTCCATCGTACAAACACATAGAGAGGAAGGCATGGCGCGACTCCAGCAGTTTGTACACCTCCATCATCTCCGGAGCATTGAGTGCCAACGATGACCCCGGAGCGAACAACCTATGTCCGGGCAGGGCGATACCGCGGAACCCCTTGTCCAACAACTGTTTGGTCTGTTCCAAAGGCGTTTCCAACCCCAATTGGCGACATTCATCCTCCCGCAGTTCGGGCATACCGTAGCAGAAGAACCGATGAGGATATTTCTTCTGCACCTCAGCCAGATAATCATTCTGCAAGCCGTCGATGACCTCCTGCACAATGACTGCGGCACCCACTTGGGCATAGTCCATATTACTCAAGAAGACCTCAGCCGTGTTGTGTCCATCAATCATGAACGGAGGCAACATCTGCACCTCTTGTCCAAAGAAGAGTGACCGACTGCCATTGGGCGACAGCGAACGAATCGGTTGATTATCAACCACAGTATCTTGCGACATCCAGAGATGTGCATGGGCATCGACGATAGACATACTAATCGTATTATATTTTTTTGTAACTATGCCAGCCATACCAAGTGATAAAGACGAAGCACAGCAAAGGAAGAACATAACTGAAATTCACACTGGGCAGGCCGCAGATGATATGTTCCGCACCACCGGCATCGATGATACAGCCCTGTAATGGAGGGAATACGGAGCCTCCGACAATTGCCATAACCAAGAAGGCGGCACCCAACGTTGAATCCTTGGCCGAGACGTTTTCGAGAGCGATACCGTAGATAGTTGGGAACATCAGCGACATAAAGAAACTGATGGCAATCAAGCAGTACAGGCCTGCCATACCGTCAATAAGGATAGTACCCAATGAGGCACAAGCCGCACCGATACCGAAGCCGGCCAAAAGCAATCGGCCATTGAAATAGCGCATCAGGAAAGTGGCGATGAATCGGGCACTCAAGAAGAAACACATGGCCACGATATTGTAATTCTGCGCCTCGGCCTTGCTCATACCCAGACGCTCGGCATACTGAATGATGAAGGTCCACACCATAATCTGAGCAGCAACGTAGAACACCTGTGCCAACACTCCCTCGCGATACACCGAATTGTGCCATAAGCTCTGCAACGATTGCTTGGCCGACACCTTTTCATGGGTTCCTGCGGTGTCGGGCATCTTGGCCAATGCAATGACAATCAGCACAATCAGCACTACAATACCGATGCAGACATACGGGTCGCGTATCACAGAGAGGTCATGCAAACGGATTTCTGCCTTCTCTGCCTCACTCAAAGTGTAATAGATAATGTTGCCGGCCTCATCGCGGCGGTCACTCCACAGGTTTGGAAGCACTATCTGACTCGCCACGGCCATGCCGCACAACGAACCCATCGGATTGAAAGCCTGGGCCATATTCAGTCGGCGCGTGGAAGTCTCCTTCGTTCCCAACGAGAGGATATAGGGATTGGCCGTCGTCTCAAGAAATGCCAGACCAAAAGTCAGGATATAGAGCGAGAAACAAAAGAACGTAAAATTCTGGAACGAAGCAGCTGGGATGAACAGAAAGGCTCCGACTGCATACAGGGCCAAGCCAAGCAGGACACCGCCCTTGTAACTGTATTTCCGAATGAATAAGGCCGCAGGAATAGCCATCGTGGCATATCCGCCATAGAAAGCGAACTGCACCATCGAGGCTTTGGTTGCAGACAGTTCCATCACTGTCTGGAAGGCAGCCACCATTGGATTGGTAATGTCATTAGCGAACCCCCAAAGGGCGAACAAACTGGTAATAAGCACAAACGGCAGGAGATAATTGACTCCGTCCTTCTTCAGAATAGAATGGTTTTCGGTAGTTTTCATTTTATATTTAAGGAATTTGCCCACAAAAATAGTCGCTTTTTTCGAAAAAAACAAATAAAGGCTCGCAAAATAGAGATTTATGTATCATTATTGTTACTGAACACTTGCAAAACTCAAAAAATCGAACTACCTTTGTTGCCGCTTGAAGCCATTTTGGCACTTATACCTATCGAAAAATATTGAATCTTTAATCGACATGAAACAACCTCTCTGTGGAATTATCCCACCGCTCGTCACCCCTTTATTAAATAATGAGA